>DGYFR06201__coassemble_585_pt1 | contig 40844 bp, 33 predicted proteins | sample DGYFR06201__metabat2_high_PE_048 | metagenome-assembled genome bin DGYFR06201
ATCTTTCCAAGATGATAAAAAAGGAAACAGGATACTCTTTTAGTACGATACTGAACAGCATTAGGCTGACAGCAGCGGTGAAGCTTCTGGAACAGGATAATGCCAGAATCCATTTTGTATGTGAACTGACAGGATTCAGTGACCAGAAATATTTTAGCCAAGTCTTCAAGAAAACTTTTGGCTGCAGCTCGGGGGAATTTCGTAGACAGGAAAGGGAAAAACAGCATTATACGATAAAACGAATTTTAGAAATGACTGAGGACAGACAATGACTACATGGAAAAAAGCGAGGGAAAAAAGTCCTACAAGCATCCGGAAAAGAATGATGATGATTTTTGCAGTACTTATCAGCCTTACCGGACTGGGAATTGCAGCGTTATTCATTTTTGTTTTCCGAAACGGCTATTCTGCTCTTTCCCAGGTTTATTTAAAAGACATCACCCGACAGACTACCAATAACCTGGAAAATAATATCCAGAAAATCGAAGACATTAATCTACAGATTCTGACAAGCCAAACTATACAGGATCAGCTGAAAATTGTAAATGAAGAACCACTGGATACCTTTGGGCTGCAGCAGTGCAGACAGAAGATCGAAAGAGAACTGGCAACAGAGGGACTTTATGCCTCCTATGTGGTCTCTGTCAGTGTGATTTCTTTGGAAGGAATTGAATTTTCCGTAAAGAAAGAGGAAACAATAGGAACTCTTTTTGGTTTTACAGAGGAAGAAATCTATGAAGCTAACGGCACCAGTCTTTGGGGACTGGCAGGGGATACGGATCGTATCTGTGTGGCTAAAGCAATCCTGGATTTTGATACTATGAAACCCATAGGGTATATTAATATCGTATATGAGAATTCATATTTTTCCTCTATTCTGGAAGATAATTCTACGGAATATTCAGCGGCTTCCTACATAGTAAATGATCAGGGCAGGATTATGTCTACAAATAACAGTCCCTATCAGGGAACAGAATTTCCTATGGATATACAGATTCTGAGAAAGCAGGATAAAGCTGTTTATGATATGCTGAACAGTACCCAGGCTTTCTACTATGTAGGAGACGAAATGCCAAACTGCTGGACGTTGGTTCAGACAGTGTCTGTAAAAGAATTTTATAAAAATATGAAGCGGCGGATCATAATAACGGCGTTGGTAGTCCTTGCTATGCTGGGAATCAGTCTCCTTTTTGTATGGATTGCCACATTGCGCATTGCAAAACCGACCCGAGAATTACTGGAAAGCATGAAAACCTTGGGGAAAGAGAACCGTTATCCCAGGGTAAAGGTAATTACCCAGGACGAGATTGGCATGATTGGTACAGAATATAATAGAATGGCGGAAAACATTGAAACGCTTATTGAAAAAGTGTATAAAATGGAACTGGCTCAGAAACAGGCAGAACTGGAATTTCTGCAAATGCAGATTAATCCCCATTTTTTATATAATGCTTTAGACACGATAAGCTGGAAGGCATTGGGAGAAGGAAATACCGATGTATCGGAGATGAGTATTGCTTTGGCAGAACTGCTGCGTGCTACGATCAAAAAAGAGAGTTTTATTTCTTTGAAAGAGGAAATGTCTACGGTAAAGGACTACCTGTATATTCAGGAGCAAAGATTTGGGGATAAGATTTCTGTGGATTATCAGATCGATGAGAATTTGGAAGATTATCAAGTACCTAACTTTATCCTTCAGCCATTAATAGAAAATGCAATTATCCATGGGCTGGAACCCAAAGTAGAAAAAGGCAAACTTTTGCTCCGGATCAAAAAGCAGGGAGAAAAGCTTTATTTCCTGATAGCGGATGACGGAGTGGGTATGTCGGAAAGAGAAATAGAGATACTTTATGAACAATGTGAGGAAAATGATACAAGTAAATCTATTGGAATAAAAAATGTATACAGAAGGTTGATTTTATGCTATGGTGAAAACAGCCGTTTGTATATAAAAAGTAAAAAAAATAAAGGGACAGAAATCCGGTTTTCGATTCCTTTACAAGAAAAGGTCAAAGATTCCGATGCAGGTATGCAGAGTATTAAAACAGTAACGACACAGGTATCGGGGTATTAGACTCTTGCGGCAGTCGTCAAATGGACAGGCAAGCCTGTCCCCCTGGCTTGTTGCCCGCAGGAATAAATATCAAAGAGAAAAATGGAGGTATTATGAGAAAAGCACAAAACTATCAATGGAAAGAAATGTCTCTGGGAACCTGTTATTATCCGGAGCATTGGGACAGAAAGCTTTGGAGGGAAGATCTGGACAGAATGTTGGCAAATGGAATCCGGACCATCCGTATCGGAGAGTTTGCCTGGAGCAAGGTGGAACCCAGAGAGGGAGAATTTACTTTTGAATTTTTTGATGATTTCCTGGAGGTCGTGGCTCAGACGGAGATGAAGGTAATCTTCGGAACCCCTACGGCTACGCCTCCCGCCTGGCTGACGGACAAATATCCGGAGGTTTTAAACTGTCGGATCGACGGCGCCAGGTACCGCCATGGTATGCGCCGGCATTACAATTATAATTCTAAGGTGTACCGGGAGTTAAGCGCCAGGATCGTGGAAAAATTCGGAGAGCATTATGCGCCCCATAAAAGTGTCATAGGCTGGCAGATTGATAACGAGATTAACTGTGGGACTGCGGAATTTTATTCAGACAGCGATACCCTGGCTTTCCGGGAGTTTTTAAAGAAAAAATACGGAACCCTGGAAGAACTGAACAGGGCCTGGGGAGCTGTATTCTGGAATCAGGAATATACTCAGTGGGAACAGATATATGTACCAAGACTGACTATACATAATTCTACAAATCCACATGAAATGCTGGATTATATCCGCTTTGTATCCGACAGCGCTATCAGTTTCTGTAAAATGCAGAGCGATATTTTGAGAAAATATATCAAGCCGGGAGATTTCATTACCACCAACGGCATGTTCCAGAACCTGGATAATCACGAAATGACAGATACAGCCCTGGATGTTTATACCTATGATTCCTACCCTAACTTTGCCTATTGCCTTATTGAGGATCCTAAGCATTCGAAAAATCTCAATGACAGGAGATGGAGTGATAAGCTGACAGAGGTACGCTCTATCTGTCCTCATTTCGGGATCATGGAGCAGCAGTCAGGGGCTAATGGCTGGAATACCCGTTTGGAAGCGCCGGCTCCAAAACCGGGGCAGATGATGTTGTGGGCCATGCAGAGTATTGCCCACGGAGCAGATTATGTCAGCTTTTTCAGATGGCGTACCTGCACCATGGGAACAGAGATCTACTGGCATGGTATCCTGGATTATGACAACCGGGATAACCGGAAACTGGCTGAGGTAAAGAAAATCCACGACCGGGTGGAAAAGATCAGGGAGATTACAGGAGCCGAGTATAAGGCTGCCTTTGGTGTAGTGAGAGATTACAGCAATATCTGGGATGCCCAGGTAGATAAATGGCACCAGAGACTGGCCTGGAGCAGTGAAGAGGAGATCTTTATCGGCGCACAGTTAAGCCATACCCCTATGGATTATGTGTATCTCCTGGATTCTACACAAACAGAGGAGCTACTGAGATATCCGGTGCTTATTTATCCTCATCCCATGATCTTATCTGAGAAAAAGGTTCAGCTTTTACGCAGCTATGTGGAGCAGGGAGGCTGCCTGATCCTGGGAGCCCGTACCGGACTGAAGGACGAAACAGGCAAGTGCGTCATGGACGTTATGCCGGGACTTTTAAAGGATATTACCGGAAGCACTGTAGAAGAATTTACTTTTGTGGGACCGGCAGATGATGAGGTTTCCATGGACTGGAATGGAAAACAGGTGGAAACAGGAATCTTTAACGATATCCTGGCAGCAGGCCCGGAGACAAAAGTGCTGGCTTCCTATTCCTCCAATTACTATCAGGGCCGCCCGGCTTTGGTGGAACATCAGTGGGGAAAAGGAAAAGTTCTTCATTTCGGTGGAACTTTTACCAGAGAAAACATTAAAGATTTCCTGGCCTATACAGGAGCTTTGTCAGCCTTTAAGGATCTGGCAGAACTTCCTCAGGACTGTGAACTTGGTGTGAGAGAAAAAGATGGAAAACAATATCTTATGGTACTGAATTATTCTCCGGAAGAGCAGAGGATCGTGTTAAAAGTACCTGTGGAAGATATGGATACAGAAGAAAAAGTACAGGGACAGGCAGTGCTGAAAGGTTATGAGACAAAAGTCTACCGCTGTTGTTGACGGATAGTTGCCTCCTTGGCACCATGATAGACAGAAGGATTTATCATGGTGTCAAGGAGGTTTTTGCGTACAGCAGAAAAATAAAAAGGGATATGTATTATTTTTTGTGTAAAATCACTTTATCATAGTAGAACAGAGAAGAAAAATAAGTAAAAATCACTAAAAAATTGGGAACAATTTAAAAAATAGACAAGAAATAGACGTTTTTTAGACTGTATAAATGGTAAAATCGTAAAAAAAGTAAAGGAGACGATGAAAAATGAACAATGCGGAAATCGGAAAAGCAATGGTAATTAAGCTGGATCCGGTGCTTCCGGAGTACCCTACCTTCAAAGAGGGCGTAAGAAGAGCACCGAAAAGAGAACTGACACTGAATAAAAGAGAGATTAAACTTGCAGTAGCAAATGCTTTGAGATATGTGCCGGAAGAACTTCACGAACAGTTGGCTCCCGAATTTTTAGATGAGCTTTTGACAAGAGGACGTATCTACGGATATCGTTTTATGCCGAAGGAGAGAATTTACGGAAAACCTATTGATGAGTACAAAGGCGAGTGCATTGAAGGAAAAGCCTTCCAGGTAATGATCGATAATAACCTGGATCATGAAGTGGCTCTGTACCCATATGAACTGGTAACTTATGGAGAGACCGGACAGGTATGCCAGAACTGGATGCAGTATCAGCTGATTAAAAAATATCTGGAAAAACTGACTCATCATCATACACTGGTCATGATGAGCGGACATCCTATGGGATTGTTCAAATCTCATGAATCCAGCCCAAGAGTTATTGTTACAAATGGTCTTATGGTCGGTATGTTTGATAATCCGGAGGACTGGGCAAAAGCTACAGCAATGGGCTGCTCTTCCTATGGGCAGATGACAGCCGGCGGCTGGATGTACATCGGACCACAGGGAATCGTTCATGGTACATTTAATACAATTCTGAACGCAGGACGTAAATTCCTGGGCGTACCTCAGGACGGAGACCTGGCAGGACATCTGTTCGTTACCAGCGGTCTTGGCGGCATGAGCGGCGCTCAGCCAAAAGCCATTGAAATTGCAAGAGGCGTTGGTATCGTTGCAGAGGTAGATGCTTCCAGGATCAAGACACGCCATGACCAGGGATGGGTAAGCCTGGTAATTGAAGATGCCGCAGAAGCTTTCAGAGTTGCACAGGAATACATGGATAAGAAAGAAACCATTTCTATTGCTTACCATGGAAATATTGTAGACCTTCTGCAGTATGCAGTAGACAATAATATTAAGATCGAACTGCTGTCTGACCAGACTTCCTGTCATGTTCCGTATGACGGCGGCTACTGCCCGCAGGGTCTGACATTTGAAGAGAGAACAGAGATGCTGGCTAATGACAAAGATCGTTTCTGCGAGCTGGTAGATCAGACACTTATCAAACATTACCACCTGATCAAGACTCTGGTAGAAAGAGGCGCTTACTTCTTCGACTACGGCAACAGCTTTATGAAAGCTGTATTTGATGCAGGTGCAAAAGACATTGCTAAAAACGGCGAAGATACCAGCGAAGGCTTTATCTTCCCATCTTATGTAGAAGACATTTTAGGACCAGAACTGTTTGATTATGGATATGGACCTTTCCGTTGGTGCTGCTTAAGCGGAAAACCGGAAGATCTGAGAAAGACTGACCATGCGGCAATGGAAATCATTGATCCGAACAGAAGAAGTCAGGATAGGGATAACTATATCTGGATCCGTGACGCAGAGAAAAATAAACTGGTAGTAGGTACTCAGTGCCGTATCTTATATCAGGATGCTCTGGGAAGAAGAGACATTGCTCTGAAATTTAACGAAATGGTAAGAAACGGAGAAATCGGACCGGTTATGCTGGGTCGTGACCACCATGACACAGGCGGAACAGATTCTCCATACAGAGAAACATCAAATATTTATGATGGTTCCAATATTACTGCAGATATGGCAGTACACTGCTATGCAGGAAATGCAGCCAGAGGCATGAGCCTGGTAGCTCTCCACAATGGAGGCGGCGTAGGTATCAGCAAATCTATTAACGGTGGATTTGGCATGGTTCTGGATGGAAGCGAGAGAGTTGACGAGATCCTTAAGGCAGCAATTCCGTGGGATACCATGATCGGTGTTTCCAGAAGAAGCTGGGGCAGATGCGAGCACTCTATCGAGACTGTAGCAGAATACAATAAGATCAGAAACGGAGAGGACTATATCACTATGCCTTATCTTGCCAGCGAAGAGCTGATCGAGAGAGTATGCAAAGATGTAGTTCCAGAGGTTCACCATCACAAACATCACTGATAACAGGAGACGAAATATGAAAAAAAGATATATACGCCATGCCTCTGAACTTGTTACCTGCAGAGGAAAGGCACCGAAATTCGGAAAAGAAATGGCGGATATCGGCCTGATCAAGGATGGAGCTGTGATCATTCATGATGATAAGATCATAGAAGTGGGAACCACCGAAGAATTGGATAAAAAAGTGAACATGGAGGAATATGAGGTTCTGGATGCATCGGGAAAAACGGTGCTTCCGGGCTTCGTAGATTCCCATACCCACTTTATCTTCGGCGGGTACCGGGCAGATGAATTCTCCTGGAGATTAAAAGGGGACAGCTACATGTCCATTATGGAAAGAGGAGGGGGCATCAATGCCACGGTAAATCCCACCCGGGAGGCTTCCAAGGAAGAGCTTAAAGAGGCTGGACGGGAAAGACTGAACCGTATGCTGGAGTTCGGAGTCACAACTGTAGAGGGGAAAAGCGGCTATGGCATGGACTGCGATACAGAATTGAAGCAGCTTCGGGCTATGAAAGAGCTGGATGAGGAACATCCGGTAGATATAGTAAGGACATTCCTGGGACCTCACAGTGTTCTTCCTCAGTGGAAAGGAAGAGAAAGAGAATTCCTGGATGAGATGCTCTGCAATGTAATGCCCAAGGTCAGAGAAGAAAATCTGGCAGAATTTGCAGATATCTTCACAGAGCAGGGCGTATTTAATATTGAAGATTCAGAGTATTATCTCACAAGGGCCAAAGAGATGGGATTTAAGCTGAAAATCCATGCAGATGAGATGTATCCTCTTGGAGGCGCCCAGCTGGCAGCCAGAGTAGGAGCAGTATCAGCAGACCATCTGCTGAAAGCTTCTGATGAAGGAATCCAGCAGATGAAGGAGCAGGGTGTGATCAGCACACTTCTTCCTGCCACGGCTTTCTGCCTTAAAGAGGAATATGCCCCGGGAAGAAAGATGATCGATGAAGGCTGTGCAGTAGCAATTGCCTCAGACCTGAATCCGGGAAGCTGCTTTACCAACTCCATTCCTCTGCTTATAGCCCTTGGATGTATCTATATGAATATGTCTGTGGAAGAGGTTATCACAGCCCTTACTATAAACGGTGCGGCAGCTGTGGACCGTGCAGACAGGATTGGCAGCATTGAGCCGGGAAAACAGGCGGATATGGTATTTCTCAAGTATCCTTCTGTCTACTATCTGCCTTACCATACAGGGATTAATCTGGTAGAAACGGTAATTAAGAACGGAGAAACCGTATATCACAAAGAATGGTTATAAATGTAATTGTAAACATGGAAAATGCGTAAGAAATAAAGGAGAAAAGACCATGGAGAAAATTATTGAATGCGTACCAAATTTCAGTGAAGGAAGAGACAAGGAAAAAATCGAGAAGATCGTGGATTGCTTCCGGAATGTGGAAGGGGTAAAACTGCTGGATTACAGCTCTGATGAAGACCACAACAGAAGCGTTGTTACCGTGATCGGTGAGCCGGAACCACTGGGACAGGCTATGGTTGCCGCTATCGGAAAAGCAGTAGAGCTGATCGATATGACAAAACATCAGGGACAGCATCCACGTATGGGCTGTGTAGACGTAGTTCCTTTTATCCCTATCCGCAATACTACAGTAGAAGAAGCAGATGCTCTGGCAAAAGCGGTAGCCAAAGAAGCTTCTGAGAAATTCGGACAGCCTTTCTTCCTTTATGAGAAATCTGCCACAGCTCCTCACAGAGAAAATCTGGCTAAAGTTCGCCAGGGACAGTTTGAGGGAATGGCTGAGAAGATGAAAGATCCACAGTGGAAACCAGATTTTGGTCCCGACACCATTCATCCAACCGGAGGCGTTACTGCTATCGGAGCCAGAATGCCGCTGATCGCTTACAATATCAATCTGGATACTTCCAACCTGGAAATCGCACAGAGGATCGCAGACAAGATCCGTCATATCAAAGGCGGTTTCCGTTACTGCAAAGCCATGGGCGTAATGCTGGAAGACAGAAATATCGCACAGGTATCCATGAACCTTACAGATTACACAAAGACATCTGTTTATACAGTATTTGAAACTGTACGGATGGAAGCAAGACGTTACGGAGTAAACGTTCTGGGCAGCGAAGTAGTAGGACTGATCCCGCTTCAGGCTCTGGTAGATTGTGCAGAATATTATTTAGGACTGGAAGGTTTTGAATCCAAACAGGTATTAGAGACAAGACTGTAAAAAAGATAATAAGAGGTATATGCCATGAAAAATATGACAATTCAAGAATTTGCCATGCAGACAGCCTCTAATGAACCAGTACCAGGGGGCGGAAGTATTTCCGCCCTCGCAGGTTCTCTGGCGGCTGCTCTGACAGAAATGGTGGCAGGTCTGACCATAGGAAAGAAAAAATATGCGGATGTGGAAGAAGAGATGAAAGAGGCTGTAGAGCCTATGAAAGCAGTCTGCGCACAGCTTTTAGACGACATTAAGAGAGACAGCGAATCTTTTGATCAGTATATGCAGGCGCTGACTCTACCAAAAGAAACAGAAGAGGAGAAAGCAGCCAGAACAGAAGCTATGCAGAACGGCCTGAAAGCAGCAGTAGAAGTTCCTTTATCTGTGGCAAAGGCAGCCTGCGGTATCCTGCCTTACGCTGAGACTATGGTAGTAAAAGGAAACAAAACAGCAGTGACAGATGCCCTTGTAGCTACTATGATGGCCAGAACAGCGGTTTTGGGAGCCGGGTTTAACGTAAAGATCAACCTGGAATCTATTAAGGATCAGGAATATGTAGACAGAATTGGTAAAGAAGTGGCAGAACTGGAAAAACAGGCTATAGAACAGGAAAAGAAAATCCTGGCTCAGGCTCAGGTTTCCAGAAGTGCAGTAGAATAAGTTTCGGGGTAAGGAAAGGAGGAGACCTGTGAAAATATTGAAAAATGCAGTAGCAGGGACTCTGGAGTCCAGCGACCTGTTTATCCAGATCGAGCCGGACGATACAGAACTGGTGCTGGAAATTGATTCTGTAGTGGCAAACCAGTATATGGATGCTATCCGGGGAGCAGTCCTGGATACTTTAAAAGAATTTGATGTTTCTACAGGAAAGATTTTTATTAAAGATAAGGGTGCTTTGGACTGTGTGATACGAGCCCGCATGGAAACTGCGCTGAAAAGAGGGGGCGTTGAAAAAGAATGAGGCGGACAATGTTATTTTTGCCGGGGAATACCCCGAATATGCTGATAAACGGTGACACTCTGGGAGCGGATACGGTGATCTTCGACCTGGAAGATGCAGTATCCCCCGATGAAAAGGACGCCGCCAGGATCCTGGTGAGAAACGCTTTAAAATATCAGAATTTTTCAGGCTGCGAGGTAGTTGTAAGGATCAACCCTACAGATACAGAATTCTGGAAGGAAGACCTGGATGCAGTGATCCCCCTGAAGCCGGACATGATCATGCCTACAAAAGTCAGCGGAGGAGAGATGATCCGGGAAGTTTCTGCTTATATGGGCCAGGTAGAGGAAAGGAGCGGCATTGAAAAAGGCAGTGTGAAGATCCTTCCTCTTATTGAAACAGCTTTAGGTGTGGAAAAGGCCTTTGAGATTGCTTCGTCAGATGTGCGGGTGGCCGGACTATTCCTGGGAGGAGAAGATTTTACGGCAGATATGCACTGTAAGAGAACGAAAGAAGGTCAGGAAATCTTTTACGCCAGGACACGTCTTGTCTGTGCGGCCAGAGCCTGGGGTATAGAGGCTTATGACACACCTTTTACAGATGTAGAAGACATGGAGGGACTGAGAAAGGATACGGAATTTGCCAAAAGCCTTGGATTTGCAGGAAAGGCAGTAATTTCTCCCCGGCATGTGGATATCGTCAATGAAGTATTCTCCCCTACAGAGGCGGAGATTGAATACGCCCACGATGTTATGGACGCCATTGAAGATGGCAAGCGTCAGGGCAAAGGCGTAATTTCCCTTCGAGGAAAAATGATCGACGCGCCTATTGTAAAAAGAGCTCAGCAGGTGCTGGAAATGGAAAAGGCGATATACGGAGGTGGCTGCAGATGAGTAAATTAATCGGAACCATCCGGGAGGCTATAGAAAAAGCCGGATTAAAAGACGGGATGACCATATCCTTCCACCATCATATGCGCAACGGCGACTATGTGCTGAACATGGTCCTGGCAGAAGCGGCGGCTATGGGAATCCGGGACCTTACCGTAAATGCCAGCTCTATCTTTGATATCCATGAACCCATTATCGAGCACATTAAAAATGGAGTGGTGACTCAGATCGAGTGTAACTATATGGGCGGCAAGGTAGGAAAGGCTATTTCCCAGGGAATCATGGAAAAACCGGTGATTTTCCGGACTCATGGAGGCCGTGCCGGAGATATGGAAAATGGCTCTTCCAAAATCGACATTGCTTTTCTGGCAGCACCCTGTGCCGATGACATGGGAAATCTCAGCGGAAAGTATGGACCTTCGGCCTGCGGCTCTTTAGGATATGCTTTTTCCGATGCGATGTATGCGAAAAAAGTAGTGGCAGTTACGGATCATCTGGTTCCCTATCCTTTAAGAGACGCTTCTATTGAAGAGGGATATGTGGATTATGTAGTCCAGACAGAACAGATTGGAGATCCTGCCAGAATCGTTTCAGGAACGACGAAGATTACCAGAGACCCGGTAGGGCTGCGGATTGCCGGTCTGGCTGCTCAGGTAGTAAAACATTCCGGCTATTTAAAGGACGGATTTTCTTTCCAGACAGGAGCCGGAGGCGCCTCACTGGCAGTGGCGAAATATGTAGAAGAGATGATGGAAAAAGACCATATCAAGGGAAGCTTCTGTATGGGAGGTATTACCGGATACATGGTCGACATGGCAAATAAAGGGTTTTTTGATACCATATTAGACGTACAGTGCTTTGATCTGAAAGCTATTGAATCTATCCGGGAGAATCCCAGACATCGGGAGATTTCCGCTATGCGATACGCTTCACCGGCAGCAAAAAGCGCTGCAGTGGATAGCCTGGACGTGGTAATCCTGGGCGCTACCCAGGTGGATCTGGACTTTAATGTAAATGTACATACAGATTCCAACGGTTATATTATGGGAGGCTCTGGAGGACACAGCGATACAGCGGCAGGTTCTAAATTGTCCATTATCGTAGCGCCGCTGATCCGGGCCAGACTGCCTTTGATCGTAGATCAGGTTCTCTGTAAATCCACTCCGGGTGAAACGGTAGATGTGGTGGTTACTCAGAGAGGAATTGCAGTAAACCCCAGACAGAAAGAATTGAAAGAGAAGCTGCTCAAAGCAGGACTTCCTGTAAAGGATATCCGTGAGCTGAAAGAAATGGCAGAGGAAATTGCCGGAGTTCCCCGTCAGATTGAGATGGGGAACCGAGTTGTAGCAAAGGTTCTCTACCGTGACGGCACTCTGCTGGATACGATCCGAAATGTGCCAAAGATATAACAGATAAGAACAATGTGAAGGGAGAGGTTTTACAGTGGATAAGAAAAAACTGGTGATCGGCGTTATCGGTGCGGATGTCCATGCAGTTGGAAATACTATACTTCAGCATGCTTTCGAAGACGCAGGTTTTGAAGTGACCAATCTGGGGGTTATGGTATCCCAGGAAGAATACATTTCCGCTGCTATTGAGACAGCAGCAGACGCTATATTGGTTTCTTCTCTGTACGGACATGGAGAACTGGACTGCCGGGGACTGCGTGATAAATGCGACGAGGCAGGCCTGAAAGGAATCCTTCTCTATGTAGGAGGGAATATTGTAGTAGGAAAGCAGCCTTTTAACGAGGTGGAAAAGCGGTTTAAAGCCATGGGCTTTGACAGGGTATTTGGTCCCGGAACTGCTCCAGAGACTACCATTGCCGCTTTATATGAAGACTTTGGCATGCAGAAACCAGAAGAAGAAGCATAAGCAAGGCGGTGAAGAAAATGAAACCAATCCTGTTGGTGGATTTTGGAAGTACCAATACAAAGGTAACGGCTGTGGATGTGGAAGAATACAGAGTCCTGGGTACAGCCACTGCTTATACCACAGTAGAAACAGACATTAATGAAGGACTGGAAAATGCTCTGAAAATCCTGGAGAAAACCACAGGACCATTAGAATTTGCAGAGCGGTACGCCTGCTCCAGTGCAGCAGGAGGGCTGAAGATGATTTCTATAGGCCTGGTGCCGGAGCTTACTGCTCAGGCCTCCAGAGAAGCCTCCCTGGGAGCCGGAGCCAAAGTATGGAAGACTTATTCTTTTCAGCTTACTAAAGGGGATATGAGGGAGATTGAGGAATATCATCCCGATATTATTCTTCTGACAGGGGGAACTGACGGGGGAAATACAGAAACCATTCTGTATAACGCCCAGGTTCTTTCCGGGCTGAGCTACGACTGCCCTATTGTAATTGCGGGAAACCGCAATGCAGCTGACCAGTGTGAGGAGATTCTGAAAGACCGGAGTATATACGTGTGTGAAAACGTAATGCCGAGACTGGGAGAGCTGAATGTGCTTCCTGCCCAGAAGCAGATCCGGGAGATTTTTCTGAAAAGAATTGTTCAGGGAAAAGGGCTTTCAGAAGCGGCAGACCTGGTATCCGGCATCATCATGCCTACGCCTTCTGCCATGCTGGCAGCTATGGAACTGCTGTCCGAAGGGTGGGAGGACCATCCGGGAATCGGAGAGCTGGTAGCTGTCGACCTGGGAGGCGCTACTACAGACGTATATTCTATCGCAGATGGAAATCCTGCCAATATAGGCACAGTCATGAAAGGACTTAAAGAGCCCTATTCCAAGAGAAGCGTAGAAGGCGATATTGGAATGCGGTACAGCGTTCATGGAATCCTGGAAGCGGCAGGGGACAGAAAACTGTCTTTACTTTCAGGTATTAACAGGAAAAGAGTTGCAGAATTGGTGGATTTCCTGGGCAGCCATACAGACTATATACCGGATAACGAAGAAATGGAGAAGATGGATTTCGCTCTGGCCTGTGGAGCGGTAGAAACAGCAGTTTCCCGTCATGCAGGTACTCTGGAGCAGGTTTATACCCCTACAGGGCTGACCTTCCTCCAAAGCGGAAAAGATTTGCGAAGCGTGAAATATGTGGTGGCTACAGGAGGAGCACTGATCCATGCCAAAAATGTCAGGGAGATTGCCGGGAAGGCGCTCTATGATCCTCAGACACCGGAGTCGTTGAGACCGGAAAACGCCAAGATTCTGATTGATGATAAGTATATTCTGGCAGCTATGGGCTTGCTTTCTCAATACTATCCCCTGGCTGCTCTGGAAATAATGAAGAAGGAGATTGCTGATTATGGACATTATGAATAAGAAGCTGTCGGATGACGAGTTTTACGGAATCCGAAAAGAAATTCTGGGACAGTGGTCCACTGGCAAAGATGTAGACTTAGATGAGGCTATTGAATATCACAAAAGCATGCCGGAATCAAAGAGCTTTTCAAGAAAATTGTCAGAAGCAAAAAAAGAACGGAAAACCTTAATCCAGCCAAGAGCCGGAGTAGCTCTGATCGATGAGCATATTAAACTTCTCCAGTATCTTCAGAATAACGGAGAAGCGGACCTGCTTCCTACCACGATTGATTCCTATACCAGACAGAACCGCTATGAAGAAGCGGAGAATGGAATCAAAGAGTCTATACATACCAGGAAGTCTATGCTCAATGGCTTCCCGGCAGTAAACCATGGAGTGTACGGCTGCCGTCAGATTATCGAAAACCTGGATATTCCGGTACAGGTGCGCCACGGCACTCCGGATGCCCGCCTTCTCACAGAAATCTGTTACGCAGGAGGATTTACCAGCTATGAGGGAGGCGGTATTTCCTACAATATTCCATACGCAAAAGATGTTCCTCTTGAAAGAACAATCTATGACTGGCAGTATGTGGACAGACTGACCGGCATTTATGAAGAAGCCGGAGTATCCATTAACCGTGAGCCTTACGGACCTCTTACCGGTACCCTGGTACCCCCGTCTATGTCTAACGCAGTGGCAATTATTGAGGCTATGCTGGCAGCAGAACAGGGTGTAAAGAATATCACTGTGGGATACGGACAGTGCGGAAATCTGGTTCAGGACGTAGCCGCTCTCCGTGTTTTGGAAGAGCTGACTGAGGAATATCTGGAGCAGTACGGCTACGAGGATACAACCGTGACCACTGTTCTCCATCAGTGGATGGGCGGATTCCCTCAGGACGAGGCAAAAGCTTTTGCAGTTATTTCCTGGGGAAGCTCTGTGGCAGCTCTGGCAAAAGCCACAAAAGTTATTGTAAAAACTCCTCATGAGGCTATCGGCGTGCCGACTATGGAGGCTAACGCTCAGGGTCTGAGATGTACAAAACAGGCGATTTCCCTTCTGGCAGATCAGGAACTGAAGAGTTCTGCACTGGAGCTGGAAAAAGCGATCATCAAGGAAGAAACCAGAGCCATCGTAGACAAGAGCTTTGAGCTTGGAAAGGGAGACCTGGCCCTTGGCGCTATCCGGGCGGTAAAAGCAGGTGTTATTGATATTCCATTTGCACCCAGCAAGTACAATTACGGAAAAATGCTTCCGGCTCGTGACTTTGAAGGTGCAGTACGGTATCTGAACCCGGCACACGTGCCTCTGCCAAAAGAACTGGTAAATTACAACTTAAATAAGATTGAGCACAGAGCAAAAATGGAAAAGAGAAAAGCCTCTTTCCAGATGGTCATCGACGATGTATATGCCATCAGCAAAGGAAGACTGGTAGGAAAGCCGAAATGAGACTGAGGGGGCAGTTCCGGGCGGCGGTATAAGTTGTGTTCAGTCCCGGAGCACCAGGCTGGGAGCTCAGGCTCAAAGGCGTTTTAAATTCGCCTGAGCTCCCCAGCCTGGCGTACCGGGACTGGGATACAGTTTTATAGCGCAGAGAGGAACTGCACCTCAGAGCTGCGGGGAAAACGTAGGGTGGTGTACAGCCTCAGAGGCCCCAGGAAGTGGGGTCTAGGCTCAAAGGCGTTTTAATTCGCCTATCCCCCACCACCTGGGTCCACTGAGGCTGGGATATAGTTCTGTGGCCATGTCGGATGAGCTGCAGGCGTTTTTGGGAACTTCTGCTGCAGTCTTTTTTGAGAATGAGATGTTTAGAAAAGAGCTTCCATAAATCCCAGTCCCTGCAAAAAAATTGAATGCCGAAGGGGACATAGGTGTCTTTTCTGCGAATGAAAAACGGTTTTGAGCAAGAAAAGACACATATATCCCCTGAGGCGAACACGCTGCATTGAAGGGACTGTTCATTCACCAGCGAATTAACAAAAAAACAAATCATAAACAAACCGGAGCCAAAAACCAACAGCCGGATGGGCGGCTGGCAAATATTAGCGAAGCCGCCGGCTGCATATTGCCGAAAATGAAAACCAGGGAAAAGAAAACCTAAATCCCAGTCCCTGCAAGAAATCTGAACATCTCAGGGGATATAGGCGTCTTTTCTGCGAATTGAAAAGGGTTTTGAGCAAGAAAAGACGCCTATGTCCCCTGAGGCGAATGCAATGCATTGAAGAGACTGACCATTATAACCTCCCTTTCCCACTCCTTTCGTTTTCGCCCAAAATCCCCTTCGGCTCCGCAAAAAAGGAGAAAAAAATGAAAATAGTAGATCTTGTGTGTTCCAAAGCCAGAACAGGATTTTTCTTTGATGATCAGAGAGCAATTAAAAAAGGTGCCGTTTCTGACGGTGCAGCTTATTTTGGTGAGACTGTAACCCCTGGGTTTAAGTCTGTGAGACAGGCGGGAGAGGCTATCTCCGTTATGTTGATCCTGGAAGATGGCCAGATTGCCTGGGGTGACTGCGCCGCTGTACAGTATTCTGGAGCAGGCGGACGTGATCCTCTGTTCCTGGCTGAGGATTTTATCCCCATTATTGAGAAATATATCAAACCGGAACTGGTTGGCAAAGAGGCAGACAGCTTCAAGGGACTGTGTGAGATGCTGGAGAATATCCAGGTAGATGGAAAACGTCTTCACACAGCTATCCGCTACGGTGTAAGCCAGGCCATTCTGGATGCTGTGGCAAAATCTACCAAACGTCTTATGTGTGAAGTAGTGGCAGATGAGTATGGCACAACAGTTTCAGAGGAGCCGATTCCAATCTTCACCCAGTCTGGTGACAGCCGTTATGATAATGCAGACAAGATGATCTTAAAGGGTGCTGCAGTAATGCCTCATGCTCTGATCAATAATGTAAAGACAAAGCTGGGCGAGCATGGAGAGATTCTGAAGGAGTATGTGGCATGGCTGAGAGACCGTGTGCTGAAGCTCCGCCATGACGAAGATTATATGCCGATTTTCCACATTGACGTATATGGAACTATCGGAGCGGTTTTCGGCGTGGACAATTACCCGGCTATGGCAGATTATCTGGCAGAGCTGGAAGAGGCAGCTAAGCCATTCCATTTAAGAATTGAAGGGCCTATGGATGCAGAGGAAAGAGAAAAACAGATGCTCTGCCTGAAAGGTCTCAGAGAAGAAGTTGACAGAAGAGGCATTAACGTAGAGCTGGTTGCAGATGAGTGGTGCAATACCCTGGAAGATGTAAAATATTTTGCTGACAATAAAGCCGGACATATGGCTCAGATCAAGACTCCGGATCTGGGAGGCATCAACAATATCGTAGAGGCTGTTCTCTATTGCAAAGAGAAAGGCTTCGGCGCTTACCAGGGTGGAACCTGCAATGAGACAGACCGGTCTGCTCAGGTATGCGTAAACTGTGCGATGGCCACAAAACCGGATCAGATCCTGGCAAAGCCTGGTATGGGTGTTGACGAAGGCTACATGATTGTTTACAATGAGATGGAGAGAATCCTTGCTCTGAGAAAAGCAAGAAAATAGCAGGAAGTATATAGGATATGGAAAGGCCAAACCGCTTGCAGAAGGATTCGTAAAGCGTGTTTGGCCTTCTGGCTTTAAATCTGAGAGGAAAATTTTATGGCATATTCAAGACAAATGCAGGACAGTAACCTGTACAGTTTTTATTTTGCCCCCAGAGGAAACCGCCGTATGGCAGATCTGGGGATGCAGCTGAGCCAGATGTACCTCAGCCCCTTTGATCACATTATCGGTATAATCGGGGATGCGGGAGCAGGAAAGAGCCTGCTCATTAAGGGAATGTTTCCCGGACTGGACCTGACCAACGATGACGAAGGCGTCAATGTCCGTCCTCTTCCCCTTCTCCATGAAGACTTGTCAGACCCCTTTTCTCCCCATACATACCACCTGGATATCCGTTTTGAGTCTGCCTTTACCCAGATGCATGTGCTGGCAGATGCCATTCTGGAGGCTGCCAGGTATGGGAAAATGGTGATCGTAGAGCACTTTGAGCTCATTCATCCTTTCCTGAACAGAAATGCGGATCTCCTGGTAGGAATCGGAGAGGAGATCATTATTACCAGGCCTAATATGTTTGGGCCGTTGCCGGAGAATATTGCCGGCATTGTGCATAAGTCTGTAGCCTACCGGAAAATGGCCCATACCCTGGAAGACCTGTGTGTGTATTTCATGGGGGAAGGCTATGCCCAGGACGGCCCCAGATCAGATGTACGCCATGGCTTCGTTCTGCTGTTTGAGGAAAAGCCCTCTGTAGATCTGGAATGGCTGGAGGAGAAGGTCCGGGAAGCAGTAAAAAAGGACCTGCCGGTATCTTATTACGATGAAAACCATGTGCAGATCGGAGATTATATCATAGAGTGCCTGGGACCCAGAATGCATATTTCCAGCACAGGAAAGATTGAGGACTTTTCGCTGGTTAAAGATTATCCACAGGATCCGGCTACAGGGTATTATATGCTGATCGGTCTGATCGGAGGAAACAGAACAGAAGATATCCATGAGCTGAACCGTATCGATCTGAACCGGCAGCTTCATAGAAGTTAGTGCACTAGTAACATTGGAGGAAAATAAAGATATGATTAGAAGCGTAAATACAGAGCTGCTCACAGAAAACATTAAAGAAATGTGCATTCAGGCAAATCATTATCTGGCGCCTGATATGGAGAAGGCTATGCGGGAGGCTTATGACAAGGAATCAAAGCCCCTGGCAAAGCAGATACTGGGCCAGCTTCTGGAAAATCTGGACATTGCTGGAGAGGATATGATTCCTATCTGCCAGGATACAGGTATGGCCGTAGTCTTCCTGAAAATCGGCCAGGATGTACATTTTGAAGGCGGCAGTGTAGAAGAAGCAGTGAATGAAGGTGTTCGCCGGGGATATGAAGAAGGCTATCTGAGAAAATCTGTAGTAGGAGATCCTCTTTTGAGGGTGAATACGAAAGACAATACGCCTGCGGTAATCCACTATGAGATTGTTCCCGGAGACCAGGTGGAGATCACTTTGGCGCCAAAAGGTTTTGGAAGTGAGAACATGAGCAAAATCTGTATGCTGAAACCGGCAGATGGAGCAGAAGGAGTTAAAGAGGCTATTCTGAATACAGTAAGAGAAGCAGGTCCTAACGCCTGTCCCCCAGTAGTCGTAGGAGTAGGTATCGGAGGTACATTTGAGAAAGCAGCCATTCTGGCTAAAAAAGCCTTAACAAGAGAAATCGGGACCCATTCTCCCCTGCCTCATATAAAGGAGATGGAGGAGGAGCTTCTTGCAAAGATCAATGAGATTGGTCTGGGCCCTGCTGGATTGGGCGGAGATACTACCGCTCTGGCAGTGAATATCAATACTTATGCTACCCACATTGCGGGACTTCCAGTGGCAGTGAATATGTGCTGCCATGTAAACCGCCATATAGTGCGGACCATCTAAGAATTTACAGGAGGAAGGAACATGGACAGATATATGAAAGCGCCTCTGGATCGGGAAGAGGTAAAGACCTTGAGAGCAGGGGATTATGTATATATTACGGGAACTATCTATACAGCCAGAGATGCGGCACATCTGCGGATGTCCCAGGCACTTGATAAGGGAGAGAAGCTTCCAATAGAACTGGAAGGGAATGTGATTTACTATATGGGACCTACCCCGGCAAGAGAGGGAAGGCCTATTGGCTCTGCAGGGCCTACCACTGCCAGCCGTATGGATAAATATACCCCCAGGCTTCTGGACCTGGGCCTTACAGCCATGATTGGAAAAGGAAAAAGAAAACCAGAGGTAACAGAGGCTATTGTCCGGAACGGTGCAGTATTTTTCGCTGCAGTGGGAGGAGCAGGAGCTCTTCTTTCTAAATGTATAAAAAAGGCAGAAGTGATCGCTTATGAGGATCTGGGAACAGAGGCTATCAGAAAGCTGGAAGTAGAAAATCTCCCAGTGATTGTAGTTATTGATTCTCAGGGAAATAATTTATACGAAGAAGTATTAAATAAGCAGTGATGAAAAGCAGGACCCTTATCTGAGCTTTCAGGACTGAAAAATTTAAAATAAAAGAGCGCTGTATTTAATGAATAGAGGAACTGGTTTTGACCAACTATTATTAAATGCAGCGCTTTGTTTTACATTGTGTGAACCAGAAGATTATGGTATACTAGCCGCAAAGATGCGTCCAGTATCGCCTATTGCCGCCAAATGAACATAAATGTTCGCTTGGCCCCTTGTACACTGAGGGTAAAGGCAGAGAAAAGAAACAGGAGGTCTTATGAGAAATAATAATACAAGTCCCATTGTTTATATTGGCGTACTGCTGGTGACCCTGGTCATTTTGACAGCAGCCAATATGCTGAGAAGTCAATTTTCTTCAGAGGAACCCCAGGAGGAAAATCAGGTCCAGGGAGAATATGCACTGAAGGCGGTTTATTTAGAGAAAGAGGACGGAAACAGTATTTTTGTAAATCTGACAGAGGAATACCCATTTGATGGAAACATACCCGAGGGCGAACTCTATGATGAGGATGGCGAAAAGATCACCAAGGAAGATCTGAACAGCGGAGATGTGTTGAATATCTGGGGAAACGGCGTTATTGCTGAATCCTATCCTGCCCAGTACAATGGGATCACAAAAATGGAAAGAACAGAGCAGTCTAACCAGGAATATATTGATCAATACGGGCATTATCTGGAGGAGCTTTTTGTAGAAAAGGATCCCTCAGAGCTGCCTTATCTGAATGTGTGCTATAGGGATGAACTGACAGATGCGGCAGTGATGATCCCGGATCCCCTCAGTTATACCTGGACATATACAGATGAAAGTGGGGAGAGCAGGACTGTTACTACAGATGGGGCTCATGTCCTTCATACAGAGCCGGTGGAAGTGAAGAAGATTTCAGAACCCATGACTATGGAACTGTACTTTGACGAAGTACCCGAGAGTGTAGAGCTTCTGGTTTGGGATGATACCCTTCTGGGACAGTACCAGGACAGTGCTGATCAGATTCCGGAGGGAACAGCTGTGGAAGTGACAAAAAGTGGAAAGGGAAATCTGGAGTTTAACGCCCAGCCTGGTTCTGTATACCTGGTGCAGGGACAGTGGGATCAGGGTACTGTAGAATATGGGTTCTGGGTGCCATCGGAGTAAAGTTATGGACTGAGTACAGCTAAAAGCTTTAGTGAATAGAAAATGGGAGGAAGAAAGATGATACAGGAAGAGGAATTATTGAAAAAAGCAAAAGAGGCAGGATTTGACAACTGCCGGATTCTTCCGGCAGGAGAGCTGAGTTTTGACCATTCGCTGAGAAAATATTGTGAGGTAAATTATTGCGGGAATTATGGAAATAACTATTCATGTCCTCCAGAATGCGGTACACCTGAGGAAATGGAAGAAAAAACCAGGAAATTCTCCCGGGTTTTGGTACTTCAGACTATTACGCCGGTGCATGACATTGCCGATGACCGGGAAACCAGGGAAATCAAGCACCGCCATAATCAGATGACTTGGGGACTTATCGACGGCCTTTCGGAGAAACTGGAAAATTTTCTTCCGGCTATGGCAGGCCCCTGTCAGATTTGTAAAGACTGCGAGAAAAAAGATGGAAAACCTTGCAACTTTCCAGAGAGGATCGCATCCTGCCTTTCAGCCTACTGCATTCAGGTGGATAAGCTGGCAGAAAAATGTGATATGCCTTACTGGTGCCAGGGAGAGGTGGCTTTCTTCAGCCTTCTGTTTTTTTCCTGATTCCCGGGGACAAAACACAGAAAAAGGTGTATACTAGAGACAGAGAATGATGAACACAACAGGAGAAACAAAATGGATGCTATTAGAAAAGAACTGATCAGAAAAATACAGACTCTGGGAGAGGTTTATACCATTCTTTCCAGAGCTACCAGACTGCCCTATGTAATCTGTGATCCGGAGAGCTTCAATGACCAGGTATGGATATTTGAGAGTAAGGAAGATCTGGAAAAGGCTGTGAAGCCTCTTACAGATAAGAAAAATCCCGTTGCGGCTATTAAGGTGGAAAACAAGAGCTATCTGAGTTTTTATACGACTCTTTACACTCTGGGAGTAAACGCAGTGGTGTTTTATGAGGAGGATAAGGCTACGGAACTGGAATTAGAAGAGATTGTAAAAAAACCGGATTTCTCTTCTCTTCCTAAAGAAAAGCAGCCGCTGTTTAACCCTCAGCTCCAGCTTTCTGGTATTTATTTTATGCAGGAACTGCGAAGAGGCGGCGCTAATGAGGAAAAAGATAATCTTCCGGAACTTGAAGAAGAAGTAGCTGCAAATGTGGTAAAAAGCAGATACCTTATGGCTGTACAGAGACCGGAAGAGGGGCAGGATCAAAAAAATGTACAGGTGCCTTACATCAAAAATAATCAGGGAGATATTTACCAGCCTCTGTTTACAGATGCGGAAGAATTCCGAAAGTTTAATAAAGAGAAGAAGCTTCAGGCTCTGCTGGTAGGTTTTGACAATCTGGAGAAGGTCCTGATCCCGGCGGCAAAGGGGATTATCATCAACCCCCAGGGATTTAATCTGATCATTCCAAAAGAGAAGATCCAGGGACTGAGGCAGCGGTTCGGCATTGCGCCTCAGGACGGCCAGAAATAATGTGTCCTGCGGAAAGAAAGCAGGGACCAAACAGGCTTCTGAGCATAAGATCAGGAAGGAGAGATAGGCTTGAAGATTGATATGCACTGCCATACACGGGAAGGTTCCCCGGACGGGAAAGTACCTATTGAACAGTATATACGTATGCTGCGGAATCAGGGATTCGGAGGCATGCTGGTGACGGACCATGACTCCTACGGGGGATATCGCTATTGGAAGAAGAATATCAAAGGAGATAAGTATCAGGATTTTTTGGTCCTGAAAGGAATAGAATATGATACCCTGGACGCAGGCCATATTCTGGTGATCATGCCGGAGACTATAAAGCTGCGGCTTTTAGAGCTTCGGGGGATCCCGGTGCAGATGCTGATTCCTATTGTTCATAATTACGGAGGAATCCTGGGACCTGCCCATCCCTGCGGAGAAAAGTATATGAGTTTTATGAACGCAAAGGCTTATCAGAGAAATCCGGATATCCTAAAAGAATTTGATTTCATGGAAATTTTCAATGCCTGCGAACCTCAGGAGGTAAACGACAGAGCAAAAGCTGTTGCAGAGCAATATGGATTGCCGGGAACAGGCGGCAGTGATGCTCACAAAGCAGACTGCATTGGCCTGGCTTACACAGAAATCCCAGATGATGTGACCTGTGAATCAGATCTTATCACTCATATTATGAAAGGAACGCCTATGGAATGCGGCGGTTCTATTTATACCAATACTACTAAGGAAAAAATGGGGAAAGCCAAGGGTCTCTTTTCCCGTTCTTTCTGGGTATACAATAAAGTGGGAGGATGGAGTAAAGCCCTGAGCAGGAGCAACAAGATGAAGAAGGGATATGTAGAAAGAGTAGAAGTAAAAAAGGAAGAAAAGAATGAGCAAAAAAGTGATTAATGTAGCCCTTCTGGGGCTGGGAACAGTGGGAACCGGTGTCTATAAAGTCCTGAAAATGCAGCAGGATGACATGGAAGATAAAATCGGAGCCAGGGCAGAGATAAAAAAAATCCTGGTGAGAAATCTGAAAAAGGCTGCGGCTAAAATCGAAGAGCCAGAGCTTTTGACTAATGACTGGAAAGAGATCCTGGAGGATGATTCCATTGAGATTGTGATAGAGGTCATGGGAGGAATCGAGCCAGCCAAGACTTATATGCTGGAGGCCTTAAAGGCAGGAAAACATGTGGTGACGGCGAATAAAGACTTGGTAGCCTCTTACGGACAGGAAGTACTGGACTGTGCGGCAGCCAACAACAGAGACTTTCTTTTTGAGGCGGCAGTGGCGGGGGGAATTCCTATTATACGCCCGCTGAAACAGTGCCTGGCAGGCAATCATCTGTCAGAGGTGGTGGGAATTGTCAATGGAACTACGAATTTTATCCTTACCAAGATGACCCAGGAAGGAATGGAATTTGCAGAAGCCTTGGCTCTGGCCACCAGGCTGGGCTATGCGGAGGCTGATCCTACAGCAGATATCCAGGGGCTGGACGCAGGAAGAAAGATGGCTATTCTGGCTTCCATTGCCTTTAACTCCAGAGTTACTTTTGAAGATGTGATCACAGAAGGGATTACTCATATTTCTGCAAAGGATATCCGGTACGCCAGGGAATTGGGCTGTGTGATCAAGCTTATGGGATTGGCCAGAAATACAGATTCCGGAATCGAGGTTCGGGTCCAGCCTATGCTGGTTCCCCAGGAGCATCCTTTGGCGACTGTCAATGATTCTTACAATGCAGTCTTTGTAAAAGGTGATGCAGTAGGCGATGCCATGTTCTATGGAAGAGGAGCGGGGGAAATGCCTACAGCCAGCGCCATTGTGGGAGATGTTTTTGATATTGTAAGGAATATCCTCTTTAACTGCACGGGAAGGATCAGCTGTACCTGTTACAAAAATCTTCCCGTGAAAGAGGCAGAAGATATCGAAAGCCGTTTCTTCATGCGGCTTCATGTAGATGACCGCCCAGGCGTACTGGCAGGAATTGCCAGTGTGCTGGGAAATAACAATGTGAGCATTGCCCAGATGATACAGAGGCACAAGGACGGAGATCTGGCAGAAATCGTAGTGGTAACCTCCAAAGTACGGGAAGGAAACTTTAATGACGCCATGATGATCGTAGAGGGCTTGAATGCAGTACATAAGATATCCTCTGTGATTCGTGTATATGGAGGCCAGAGATGACAGAAAAGCTTTTTTATGAAGACAGCTATATAAAAGAATTCCGGGCCAGGGTTTTGTTCTGTACGGAAAGGGAAGGCGGTTATCAGGCAGTTCTTACGAGAACTGCCTTTTTCCCAGAAGGAGGAGGACAAAGTGCAGACACCGGCTTTTTATATACAGAAGACGGCATCGAAGTAAACGTTACTGATGTGCAGGAAAAAGATGGTGTAGTCTTTCACTATATTACAGGTCCTTTGAAAGAAGGAGAAGAAATAACAGGGAAGCTGGATTTTCAGGAGCGGTTTTCCAAGATGCAGCAGCATACCGGAGAGCACATTATATCAGGACTGGTCAGCCGCCATTTCGGCTATCACAATGTGGGATTTCACCTGGGTACAGAAGAGGTTACCATGGACTATGACGGTGTGCTGACCCAGGAAGATTTGGAGCAGATTGAGGAAGAGGCCAATGAGGCAGTGGCAAAAAATCTGCCGGTGGTTGTTCTTTACCCTTCAGAAGAAGAATTAAAGAATATTACATACAGAAGTAAGATTGAGATTGAGGGGCAGATAAGGATTGTGCAGATACCGGGATATGACAGCTGCGCCTGCTGTGCGCCTCATGTAAAGGAAACAGGCAGTATAGGTCTGATTAAAATCGTGGGCGCCATTCACTATAAAGGCGGCATGCGGATATCTATGCTCTGCGGGTTCCGGGCTCTCTGGGATTACCGGATGAAAGAGAAAAATATAGTCCGGATATCCAATCTCCTTTCTGCAAAGCAGGAAGACACAGCTCAGGCAGTGGAACGTCTGGGACAGGAAATAAACCGTCAGAAGGAAAAAATCAGGGATCTTCAGCAAAGGTATGTGGCCCTTTGTCTGGAAGACGCCAGAAAGAAAGCAGCCGTAGCTCCGGAAGAAAATATTTTACTTTTTGCAGAGGAACTGGATGGCGGGGCCAGAAGGAATTTTGTCAATGGAGCTATGGAAATGACCGAAGGCTTTGCAGGAGTTTTTGTGGGGACCGATGAGCAGGGATATCAGTATGTGCTGGGAAGCAGGACTCAGGACATACAGGAGGCAGGAAAAAAACTGAACGTCCGTTTTCAGGGAAAGGGCGGAGGCCGTCCGCCTATGATACAGGGTTCTCTTAATGGAACAGAGCAGGAGATAAGAGAATTTATTAAGTAGTGATCTACAGAAAGAGAAAGCCATGGAACTAAGACAGGAGACAGAGCTTCAGCAGAAAATATCTCAAAATACCATACAGGCAGTTTCCATACTGCAGATGGGAAATCAGGAATTGGAAGACTATCTGGAAAATATGGCATTAGAGAATCCAGTTATTGAAACGGAAGATAAGACCATGATTCTGGATATAAGTCAGAGTGGGGAAAGGATAATTCCCAGAAATTCTTACGAAGATTATCAGAACAGAGCCTATGAAGAGGAATCTCCTGGCAGAGAATATTTTCCGGAAGAAGGGGAAGGTTTCCCTTTTGTGGATTATCTTTTAGAACAGGTGCTGTACATGAAGGTGGAACAGAGCAGGGTGCCGGTTTTGAAATACCTGATTTATAATCTGGATGAAAGGGGATATCTCACAGAAGAACCGGAAGAGATTGCCGGCATTCTCGGAGAAGAGCCAGGAAAGGTCAGAGAGGCTATAGAAATTCTTCATTCCATGGAGCCGTTGGGAGTAGGAGCAAAAAATCTGCAGGAATGTCTCCTGCTCCAACTTCGAGGAAAGCCGGATACTCTGCTTCAAGAGGAAATAATCCGCCGATATTTAAAGGAATTGGGAAAAAACCAGATATCCCGGATCGCAGACAAAACGGGAAAGACGCTGAAAGAGGTCATGGAAGCAATAGAAAGGATCAGAAATCTGAATCCCAGACCCTCCAATTATTTTCCTACAGGAAGATTTAAGGAATACCTTATACCGGATATCATTGTGGTGAAACTGAAGGACTATTTTGAGGTTTTGATAAATGACGCCCAGAATGCCAGATTTCATATCAGTGATTTTTACAGAAAAATGGGAAATACGGTGGAAGACAAAGAAGCGGCAGAATATATCCACGAAAAAATAAAACAGGCAGAATGGCTGCAGCAGTGCCTGGAACAGCGGAAGAATACCCTGCTGAACCTGGCGGAAAAGATTGTAGAAAGACAGCAGGGCTTTTTCCGGAATGGAAAGGGATTTCTTGAGCCTCTGACTCAGAGAGAAATTGCTGAGGAAATGGGGGTCCATCCCTCTACTGTCAGCCGGGGGATCAAAGGAAAATATCTTCAGTGTCCATGGGGAACTTACCCGCTTTCTTTTTTCTTCTCTGTGGGGATTCCAAGTGACGGGCAGAAGGAGAATTCTGCAGATTATATTAAAAGCTGCATTGAGAAGATCATAGAGCAGGAGGAAAAAAAGAAACCTTTCAGTGACCGGCTCATTGCCGAGAAACTGCAGAAAATGGGTATTTCCATTTCCCGCAGAACTGTGGCAAAGTACAGGGATTCTATGAATATCAAGGATGCACTGGGAAGAAAAGAATATTGATATCCGCAGGATATGCAGTCTCAGATATGTATCCCATATTTGTGGATACGGTACTGGAGACTTTGTCTTCTCAGACCCAGAGCCTGGGCAGTCTGGGTGATATTGTAACCAAAATGCTCCAGAGCCTTTAGGATAACCTTATTTTCATAATCATCCATCAGGCTTTGCAGAGAACAGTTTTCCCAGTCCAAAGATGCTTCCGGAGTGTCAGAAACTCCGGGAGCTTTTTTTATGCTCTTCTGCTCTTTCAGAAGGTAGGAGGGAAGGTGCTCTAAAGTTATCGTGTCTCCATCTGCAAGATTTTGTGCATAATCCAGGACATGGAACAGTTCCCGGACATTGCCCGGCCAGGAATAGCTTTTAAAGAGATCCATTACCTGATTATCCAGAGCAGTGACATTGTGAACATACTGATAGGCCGTGGCAGACAGATGGTACTGGATCAATTCCTCCAGATCCTCCATGTGCATGCTGAGAGGAGGAAGTTCGATCATGACAGTGGAAAGGCGGTAAAAAAGATCTTTCCGAAGCTGATTATCTGCGATACATTGAAAGGGGTCTTTGTTGCAGGAGGAGATAATACGTACATCCATAGAAATATCTTTCTGTCCGCCTACCCGGCGGAAAGAATTCTCCTGAAGGGCCCGAAGGATCTTGGACTGCATGGAAAGGCTCATGGAATTCAGTTCATCTAAAAACAAAGTGCCACCCTGGGCTTCTTCAAAAAATCCAGGCCGGTTTTCGCTTCCGGTAAAGCTTCCTTTCTGTGTGCCGAAAAGCATGCTCTCAATCAGAGAATCAGGGATAGCCGCACAGTTGAGAGCCACAAATTTTTTCTGACTTCTTTTACTGCTTCTGTGGATGCTCTGGGCAAAAATTTCTTTTCCGGTGCCAGTCTCTCCTACAAGCAGTACAGAATTGGTTTGAGGAGCGATCTTCTTTGCAATAGATACAGCCTCCTGAAGAGCCTTTCCATGGCCTATGACATTTTCAAAGCTATAACCGGAAAAACGGGTTGCAGGTACATTGTTTTTAAAGCCATTCAAGGCCTGCTCTGTGGCAATCATGCTTTCTTTGCAGGCGCCAACGATATCCCTTGTCTGTTCAAAGGCGGCTGCTCCGATGATCTGTTTTCCTCTTTTCAGAGGATAGGCGGTATTGGCTGACAGAATGGAAATTCCTGCGGAAGTGCGGAAATGATCCACTCTGTTGATCACGGGAGCCTGGGTACGCAGGGCGGTCATGGTAGTGCTGACTTCTTCATCCAGGGCAAAGAGATCCAGAAGATGTTTTCCCTGAACATCCAGAGAAGAGGGTATCTGTGAGATTTTCCGGCTGGTCTGATTAAAAAAAACAGCATAGCCGTTCCGGTCATAGATCTGGACGCCCTGCGTCAGATGATTCAAGGTCTGGCGGTATAAGTCAATCTGATAATCTTCTTTCAGTAAAAGATAGTAGAAACCGCCTTTGGGGCCGGAAAGCTTTTTAAATAAAAAGTAATCCCCATCCCATATAAAGCTTCCTTCAGTATCCTTAAGAGAAATAGGCAGAACTGAGGTGATATGCCTTTTTTCATGGATCCAGTTATTAAAGAGAAGGGAATAGATCTTTTCCGTGTCCGGATCCCCATAAAAAACTTCTCTGCACTGAGCGTCCCGGTCCGTATAAAATAAAATATCAAAAAAGCTTTTTTCTGACATAGGTGCTGGCCTCCTGCATTTTTCTTTACTGTACCATAATCTGATAATATGTGCAAAATAGTTTTGCATAAATTCTTAATTTCCCTATGGAGCTAAAATAAAGGATTTTTTGTCATCTTTCTTTGATTGATGCATAAAAGTTATGCAGAATGCAAAAAAATTATGCATTAAGGATTAAAAATGTAAGAGAAAAAATGGAAAAAAGGTATTTTTATACTGAAAAAAGTTGGCACGTAAATTGCAGTAATAATAAGTATAATAAAAAGAGAAAGGAGAGAGCCGATTTTTAATCGGACAAAGAAAGAATGGAAAACAACACAACAAACAAAAAACCGATTCGATGGAGTGTCTTTGTTCCTTGTTTCCTGGTGATCGGAGGGGCAGCCATTCTGGGACTGGTAAACAACCAGTGGCTGACAGAGGTAACAAGGGAGATCTTTACCTGGTCTTTGACCTCCTTTGGCTGGCTGTATCAGATTATTGCCATAGTAACTCTGATATTAGTGGCTATTTTGACATTTTCCAAAATCGGGAATATCCGTTTTGGAGGAGCTAATGCAAAACCAAAATATTCCTTCGGATCCTGGTTTGCCATGACACTGACAGGGGGCATCGCTACAGGACTGATCACTTATGGCGTTAATGAAGTCATGGTCTACTATGGAAATATCTATGGGGAACTGGACGGTTATGGGGTAGAAGCGTTTACCGATGAGGCCGCTTATTTTGCTCTGGGCCGGGGATTTTATAACTGGACCTTTATCCCATATGCTATGTATGCTCTTTCCGGGGTTGTTATTGCTTACATGTATTTTAACAGAAATAAGGAGCTTTCTGTTTCTGCTTCCCTGACTCCTCTCTTTGGCGACAGAGTGACTCAGGGATTCTGGAAAGCCGTCATTGATGTGCTTTCTGTGCTGGCCATTGCCCTTGGACTGGCTTCTTCTCTGGGAGCCGGCCTTGCACTGATCGGAACAGGACTTTCCTACGTATATGGCATTGCTCAGGGACCGGTAGTTTGGTTTATACTTACTGCGATTATTACAGCAACCTTTACCGTTGCCTCTGTAACAGGAATTGATAAGGGCATTAAGTGGCTGGCTGGCCTGACCTCCAAAATTTTCTATGTGCTTCTGATCGCACTGATCATTATCGGACCTACGGTCTACATATTGAATATGGCAAATGTAGGTCTTGGTTACTGGCTGGATCGTTTCTGGACCTGGGGACTGGATCCTTATACAGTAGGAGGAGAAGCCCTGGTTACCTGGTGGACTATGTATGACTGGGCAATCTGGATTGCCTATGCGCCTCTTATGGGAATTTTCTTTGCCATGATCGCTTACGGAAGAACTGTCCGTCAGTTTTTGATCATTAACTGGATTCTGCCAGCATCCTTTGGATTAGTTTGGTTTGCTGTATGGGGAGGCACTGCCTTAGACTGGCAGATTACTGGCAAGGCAGATATTGTAGGCGTGATCCAGGAGCAGGGAGCTGTAGCTGGATTATGGGAGTTCCTCCAGCAGATCCCGCTGGGATTTATTATCATTCCGGTGTTGATCGTGGCGCTGATCGCCGCATTCTCTACCACTGCGGACACCATGTCTACCACCATATCCGCCCTGTGTACCAAAGGTGCCAGACATGATGAAGAACCGGCAGTATGGCAGAAGATCGTATGGGGCGTTACCATCGGACTTATTGCCTGCATCATGGTTGCCTTTGGAGGCGGAGAGCAGGGAGTAGATGGGGTAAAATACCTGGCAGCCTGCGGCGGTTTTGTAGTCCTGATCATCTTTATACTTCAGATCGGTGCAGCGATCAAGGTATTTTTCCTGGACAGAGAGACCAAGAAAGATATAGAAAGCAGCATGGCTGCTATGGAGAATCCAGATTTTAAGGAAGTACAGGAGGAAGCCCGTGAATAAAGAAGAAAAAATTATATTGGGAGGATATCTCAGTTTAGAAGAATTTGTAGAAATCGCAAGATATAAAGCCCAGGTGGAATTTTCCCCGGAATACTGTGAAAGAGTCAGAAAGAGTCGTGAACTGGTGGAAAAATGGGTGGAAGAAGAAAAGGTGATGTATGGAGTCACCACCGGATTTGGCGCTTTATGCACACAGGCTATCGGAAAAGAGGATACGGAACAGCTCCAGGAAAATATTATTCTCACCCATGCGGTTTCTGTGGGAGAACCCTTGAAGGAAGAGGCTGTAAGAGGGATTCTTCTCATGGTCCTTCAGAATCTGGGACAGGGCTACAGCGGTGTGCGGCTGGAGGTCCTGGAGGCTTACCGGGATTTTCTGAATAAAGGCGTGGTTCCGGTGATCCCTCAAAACGGCAGTGTGGGATACCTGGCCTTGGAGGCTCATGGGGCTCTGGTCCTTATGGGAATGGGAAAGGCATGGTACAAAGGAGAAATGCTGGAGGGCAGAGAAGCTCTGGAAAGAGCAGGAATAAAACCTGTGGTCTTAAGCTCCAAAGAAGGACTTGCCCTGGTATCGGGAACTACCTCTTCTACAGCCCTGGCTGCTCTTGCCCTTTATGACCTTATCCAGGCAGGAAAAACTGCAGATGTGATCGGCGCACTGTCTCTGGAAACTTTAAAGGGAGTTATGAACGCTTTCGATGAAAGAGTGATGCAGGTCCGCCCTCACAGGGAGCAGGGAAATACGGCAGAAAACGTAAGAAAAATATTAAAAGATTCCCAGGTTATAAAAAAATATCAGGGATCCAGAGTACAGGATGCTCTTTCCCTCAGATGTATTCCCCAGCTTCACGGGGCAGCGAAGAAAACTTTGGAAGATGCCAGGAAAACTATAGAGACAGAGATCAATTCCTGCTGTGATAATCCTATCATATGGAGAGAAGAGGGCAGACAGGAAGTCATCTCTGCCTGCAACCCGGATTCTTCCTATGTGGGAATCGAAATGGACAGCGCATGTATTGCAGCCTGTACCTTAGGAAAAATGTCGGAAAGGAGAAATAACCGGATCATAGATGAGAGCCTTTCCGGTTATCCATGGTTTTGCATTAAGGAACCGGGGCTGAACTCCGGACTGATGATTCCTCAGTACACCCAGGCAGGACTTTTAAATGAAATGAGAGTTCTGGCTTCTCCGGCAACGGTAGACAATACCCCTACCTGCGGCAATCAGGAAGACTATGTAGCTATGGGGTATTTTGCCTGCAGAAAGGCGGGGATGGCAGCAGAAAAGCTGGAGTATATCCTGGCTATTGAACTGCTCTCCGACTATCAGGCCCAGCAGTTCCAGGATAGAGATACGGAGGTAAGTTCTGTATCAAAGAATATATATGAAACCTTGGGGAAACAGATACCGGTAATGGAAAAGGATATGCTCCTGTATCCTCATATTGAATATCTCCGGGAGCTGATCCATTCAGGGACTGTCCTGAAACTGGCGGAAGACATTGCAGGAAAGCAGAAATAGAATAGGAAAACAGGGGGATGAGAATCCATGGGAACCGTTATTTTAGGTGAAGATCTCAGTATAGAAAAATTTATAGAGATTGCTGTTTTTCACAGCAAAGTAGAATTTTCTCAGGAATACCGGGAGAGAGTCAGAAAGTCCAGGGAGATCATTGAGGCCTGTGTGGAAAAAGAAGCTGCAGTTTATGGAACGACTACAGGATTCGGAGCGCTGGTTTCTCAGTTTATCAGCAAAGAAGAAGCGGAGCTCCTTCAGAAAAACATTATTCTGACCCATTCGGTATCTGTGGGGAATCCACTGAAAGAGGAAGAAGTCAGGGCGGTGATCCTGATGGTACTTCAGAGCCTGGGAAAAGGAGTCAGCGGTGTGAGGCTGGAGGTGCTGGAAAGATATCGGGAATTTCTGAATAAAAATCTTATCCCCTATGTGCCGGGAGAAGGCTCTGTAGGCTATTTATGTGCGGAAGCCCATATTGGGGCTGTGCTCATCGGAGAAGGAAGAGCCTGGTATCAGGGAGAGCTGATGGCTGCAGAGGAAGCCTTGAAAGCAGCAGGCATGGAACCCCTTACTCTCAGCTATAAAGAGGGGCTGGCTCTTATCAATGGAACGACCTCTCCTACAGCTTTGGCCGCGCTGGCTGTATACAGACTGGCCCAGGCAGCAGAGACTGCAGACGTAGTGGCAGCAATGTCTCTGGAGGGATTAAAAGGGCAGATGCGGGCATATGACAGCCATGTGACCAAATGCCGCCCCCAGAAAGAGCTGGAAGAGACTGCAGAAAACCTGAAAGCTCTTTTAGCAGGCTCAGAGGTTGTGAAAAAATGGGCGGGAAGTCATTTACAGGATCCTTTGTCCTTAAGATGCATCCCTCAGCTCCATGGAGCCGCAAAAAGGATTCTTAAGGATGCCTGGGAAGTGGTATCTTGTGAGATAAATGCTTGTGGCGACAACCCAGTGGTTTATGGATCTCCGGAGAACCCAGAGGTCTATTCCAATGGAAATCCAGATGCTTCTTATGTGGGGATGGAGATGGATGCGGCCTGTATTGCGGCGGTGAATCTGGCTAAGATGTCGGAACGGAGAAACGCTCGCTTTCTGGACCAGAATCTCTCCGGCCTGCCCTCTTTTCTGGTAAAAAATCCGGGCCTGAACTCCGGCCTGATGATTCCTCAGTATGCCCAGGCAGGCCTGCTGAATACTATGAGGATGCTGGCTGTTCCTGCTACAGCAGACAGTGTGTCCACCAGCGCGGGACAGGAGGATTATGTGTCTATGGGGTATAATGCCTGTAAAAAGGCAGCAGAGACGGCGGACAAGCTGGAATATATTCTGGCTGTTGAGGCTCTGTCCGCTTATCAGGCCCAGTTTTTTATAGATGAAAATCTGAAACGGGGAAAGGGAACTTCTGCTGTATATGAGGAAATGAAGAAAAAAATTCCGGCAATGGAAAAAGATATGTATATCTATCCGTGGATCCAGTGGATAAAAGAATGGATACATGAAGGAGGAATGCTGGATACCGCCTGGAAGGCAGCAGATAAAAAGGCCTGAAAAAGGGATTACCCCGGGAAACAGAAATCAGAAATAGTTCTGACTATGTTTCCTGGGGCAGTTCCTTATCAGGGCTTTTTCTTTTTATTACCGGAATCCTTGGAAAATTCCCGCTTCCTGAACAGACTTCGCAAAAGCACCATCCAGCCCCAGGAGATAGAAAAAGCCGGAAGAGCAGAGATGATGATAGCCCTGACCGGAGAGATCTCCGTAAAGATGGTAGGACCGAAAAACATGATAAAAATGACCAGCATCATTAAAAACAATGTGACTTTTTCCCGCATAGAAGTAGGGGGAGTAAAATAAATCTTGGGTATGTCAATTTCCAGACGTTCAGGTTCTTTTGCCATGGCGGACTCCTTCCTCAAGTTCATATTATATTTATCATACTATGGGAAAGGGAGTTTTTCAAGACAAACAGGCTGGCAGGACGGATAAGGAAAGAGAGTCTTGTCAAACAGACCCGGATTCCAGTAAAATAGATTTATCAGATTTAATGGAGGTAAAGCACTATGGAAAGAGCATGGTGGAAAGAAGCAGTGGTATACCAGATATATCCCCGGAGCTTTATGGATTCCAACGGGGACGGAATCGGGGATCTTCCGGGAATCATCAGCAAACTGGACTATCTGAAAGAACTGGGAGTGGATGTAATCTGGCTGTCTCCCTGCTACAAGTCACCTAACGATGACAATGGATATGATATTTCCGATTACCGGGACATTATGGATGAGTTTGGAACTATGGAAGATTTTAAAACGCTTCTGGAAGGGATTCATGAGCGAGACATGAAGCTGGTCATGGACCTGGTGGTAAATCACACTTCCGATGAGCATCCCTGGTTTATAGAGTCCAGAAAATCCAAGGACAACTCTTACAGAGACTATTATATCTGGAGAGATCCCAAGGAGGGAAAGGAACCAAACAACTGGACATCTTATTTCTCCGGACCTGCCTGGGAATTTGATGAGGCTACGGGACAGTATTACCTTCATCTTTTTACCAGAAAGCAGCCGGATCTGAATTGGGAAAATGAGAAAGTGCGGTATGAAATCTATGATATGATGAAATTCTGGCTGGATATGGGCTGCGATGGATTCCGGATGGATGTGGCAAACCTTTATTCCAAGGTTCCGGGGCTTCCTGACGGCGTTCCCAGAAAAGGAAGAATCGGGGCGGAAAACTATCAGAACGGCCCAAGGATTCATGAGTTTTTCCATGAGATGAACCGGGAAGTCCTTTCCAAGTATGATATTATGACTGTAGGAGAGATGTCTGATGTACCTCTGGAAGAGGCTTTGAAATATGCGGGAAAAGATACCCATGAACTGAATATGGTATTTCAGTTTGAGCATGATGACCTGGATACAGTGGATGGAGAGAGATGGGCCTATCGGAAAGTGCCTCTGCCGGAATTAAAGGCAGTTCTCAGCAAATGGCAGGTGGCTATGAATGACAAGGCCTGGAACAGTCTCTACTGGACCAATCATGATCAGCCAAGGACTGTTTCCAGAAGAGGAAACGATAAAGAATTCCGGAAGGAAAGCCAGAAGATGCTTTATACCATGCTGATGACCATGCAGGGCACTCCCTATATCTATCAAGGCGAAGAGATCGGCATGACCAATGTTTATTTTGATTCTATAGAGGATTATGATGACGTGGAAATCCACAACTGCTGGAGAGAAAGAGTTATCAAAGGGGGAGAGGATCCCCAGAAGCTTCTGGAGGGTATCCGCTACCGGGCCAGGGATAATGCCAGAACGCCTATGCAGTGGAGTGATGAGGAAAACGGCGGCTTTACCACAGGAACTCCCTGGCTGAAGGTGAATCCCAATTATAAAGAGATCAATGTGAAGGAATCTCTTGAAGATGAAGATTCTATTTTCCATTACATGCAGAAGCTGATCCGCATGAGAAAAGAGAATCTTACTGCAGTCTATGGGGACTTTAAAGAGTATGAGCCGGATGATCAGCAGCTTTACATATATGAGAGAAACTATCAGGAACAGAAAATGTTCGTGGTATTGAATTTCTCAGACCAGGAGGCCTCCTTTACCATGCCGGAAGAGTGGAAAAAAGAAGAGGCAAAGCCATTGATCGGAAATTATCCGGAGAAACCTTTCCAGAGCCGGACTTTTGCTCCCTGGGAAGCAGCAGTGTATATCAGATAAACTCCTGAAAAACGGGGATAACAGAAGTCTTTCGGGAAATAATAAGATACAGTATATATGAGGAAAATGGAGCTGACCTGTGAAAATGTGTACATGTATTGCTTATGAAAACGGAGACTTTTATTTCGGACGGAATATGGACCTGGATTACTCGATTGGAGAACAGATCATTCTTACTCCAAGGAATTATATCCTTAAATTCCGGAAGCTGGATCCTGCAGAAAAACATTATGCCATGGCAGGTATGGCCGCTTCTGAGGATACATTTCCTCTTTACGCCGAAGCAGTAAATGAAAAAGGTCTGTTTATGGCAGGCCTGAATTTCCCACAAAATGCAGTATATCAGGAGGCGGAAGAAGGAGGGAAAAATGTTGCTCCTTTTGAGATTATACCATGGCTTTTGGCCTCCTGTGCTTCTGTGCAGGAAGCCAGAGAGCTTCTTTTTCAGGCCAGGATCGTAAAGATTCCTTTTGCTGAAGAGATGCCTCTTGCTCCTCTCCACTGGATGCTGGGTGACGGAAAGGAATGTGTGGTTTTGGAGGCAGTGGAAGAAGGACTGAAGATTTACGAAAACCCTATAAAGGTACTGACGAATAATCCCCCTTTTCCCTTTCATAAAGATTATCTGACTCATTTTCGGAAGCTGTCACCAGGGCAGGGAGAAAATACCTTTTCCAGGAAGCTGCCCCTGGAACCCTACTGTCAGGGAATGGGAGGAATAGGACTTCCGGGAGATGCTTCTTCTGCCTCCCGTTTCGTAAGGGCTGCCTTTCTGCTTTGGAATTCCAGATGTGAGAAAGAGGAAAACGCCAATGTATCCCAGATATTTCATATACTGGATCAGGTAAGTATGGTGAAGGGGACAGTCCTCACAGAGGAAGGAACCTGTGATATGACGACTTATTCCTGCTGTGTAAATGGAAAGAGAGGAGTCTATTATTATAAAACCTATGACAACAGCAGCGTACAGGCTGTGGAGCTGGCAAAAGAAGACCTGGAAGGGGAGAGACTGGTCTGTCATAAGGTTTCCATAAGAGGTGTTCCTGAGAAATCTTTTCAATCAGGTATTTGACTGGTAACAGTCTCTCAAAGTCTGGTTCGGACACGCTTCCCTTGTCATCCCAGAGGAAAACTGATATGATGGGAAAAACAGAAGGCTGGGAATTTGCTGTTTAAAAGCGAAAGCCTGCTTCTGCAATAGATAAGGAGTAAAGAGATGACAGAAACTACAATAGAAAAACAGAAGGAAAGATATTATCTTCTGGATGCCCTGCGGGGCCTGGCGCTGGTGAACATGATCCTGTATCATTTTTCTTATGATATCTTTATCATATACGGGCAGAATCCTGATTGGCTGGGAGCTCCGGCCACCTTTTTCTGGCAGCAGGGAATCTGCTGGAGCTTTATACTGATTTCAGGTTTCTCCTGGCGGTTTGGAGCAGCCAACAGTCTGAAACGAGGGCTGTTCTTAAATGGTTTGGGCCTGCTGATCACGGCGGTGACCTGGCTGGTCATTCCTGATGAGGTTGTGTTTTTCGGCATTCTGAACTTTATCGGCTGCGGGGTCCTGCTGACCATTCCTCTCTCAAAATTAGGAAAAAAGATTCCGCCCCTTTTGGGAGCGGTAATATGTCTGGTACTGTTTGCCCTGACTTATCCTATACAGAATGGTTATCTGTGGCTGGGAGGAGAGACCCTGGCACTTTCTCAGGAACTGTACTCAGGAGTCCTGACAATTTTTGGATTTCCGGGAGCAGGCTTTTATTCCAGCGACTATTTCCCTATATTGCCCTGGATTTTTCTGTACTGGACAGGCTGGTTTTTATATCCTTTACTTATGAAAAACAAAGGAATCCGGCACTTTCTCAGCATCCGGATCCCTCTGCTTTCAGACATAGGAAGAAAAACTATCTGGATATACGTTCTTCACCAGCCTATTCTTATGGGAATCTGCATCATATGGTCTTCTCTTTTTATGTAGATTTTTTATGAAAGTCCAGTCTTAAAAAGAAACAAAGGGGCTGCTGGCAGGCCAGTGTCGACATAACCATCAGGCCTGCTTTTTCTTTCCTGAAAGTGCGAAGACTCCCAAAGAACAGCAGATCACAACAACGGCCAGCACTGCCAGAAGATAGAAGGAATACTGAGTGCCCTGGGCAGTAGCTGCTGCCATGTCATCAGGGAGCTTTGCCTGGGAGGCTGCCACTATGGTGGTGATAATGGAGGTGCCGATGGCGCCAGCCAGCTGCTGGAGAGTATTGATCACTGCATTGCCGTCAGGATTTAATTCCGGCGGCAGCTGCTTCAGTCCATTGGTCATGGTGTTTCCTACAGAGAAGCCCTGGCCGAAAGCGAAGAATATATAGAATAAGATAAAGGTTCCGATGTTTAGTTTCAGGGCGAAAATGCTGAAGCATACCGTTGCCAGGATAATACAGAAGTTACCGGAAAGGATAGGTTTCTTTGCTCCGAAACGGTCCAGCATCCTGCCGCTTATAGGAGAGAGAACAGCGCCTATGATACAGCCAGGAAGGAGAAGGCATCCTGCCAGAAAAGCTTCTTCCCCCAGAACAAGCTGCGCATAGTTGGGGATCAGAAATCCCAGTCCAAGGCAGATAAACTGAATAAAGACAAGGACCAGTACACTGAGGCTGAAGGGAACACAGCGAAATACCCGGATATCGATAAGGGGTGTTTCGCTTTTTTTACATCTCAGACAGAATATCACAATACAGATAATGCTGGCTGCCAGAAGCCCCAGTACCTGGACACTGATCCAGCCGGCGTCGGAAGCGGTGCTGGTAGCAAAGATAAAGCAGGCGAAGCCTGCAGCCAAAAAGAAGTAGTCCAGCCATTGGAAAGAAATCTTTTCTGTCTCTGTTACCTGACGGATAGAGAAAACCCCAAGGAAAAAAGAGAGCAGGAGCAGAGGAATCAGAGAGATAAAGATCATCCTCCAACCGAAATTGCTTACCAGCATACCTCCCACGGAAGGTCCTACTGCAGGAGCCATGGCTGTGATCAGAGAGGCGATTCCCATCATCAGCCCCAGTTTTTTGGCAGGAACCTGCTCCAGAACGATATTAAACATCAGAGGCAGGGCGATACCTGTTCCCACACCCTGGATCAGACGGCCCAGGAGCAGAAGAGAAAATACCGGGGTAACAGCAGCCATAATGGTTCCTATAAGGAACAGGCAGATGGCGGTGACAAAAAGTTTTTTCAGTGTAAACCGCTTTTTTAAATAAGAAGATGCAGGTATGATCATGGCCAGAATCAGGAGATAGCCGGTAGTGATCCACTGTACGGTAGAAGTTCCGATGCCGAATTCTTCCATCAGAGTGGGGAAGGTAACATTCATGGCAGTTTCCACCACTACGCCGGAGAAGGACATGATTCCTGCGGCAATGATGGAAAAGATCAGCTTTGCATCAATTTTCTTTTCTGATTCATTCATTTTCTTCTTTTTCCTTTCTTTTTTCCTTGTAGGCGGTAATATCCAGACCTTTCATGATTTCCAGTACCCGGTGAATGGTACTAACGGTTACAGAAAAATCTTCAGGAGAAATATCCCGGAAATTTTCAGCCAGCCAGGAGTGATATTCCCCTACATAGAAATCATAATATTCCTTCCCAAGAGATGTCAGAGCTATGTGGACGATCCTTTTGTCCTCCTGGTCAGGGATTTTTGTCAGAACCTTCAGTTTTTCCAGCTCCTGGATTACTTTGGTGATGCTTGGCCTGGTGACTCCAAGCAGTTTACTCACATCGCTGACCATCACCTTTTCCTGGCATTGGCTTAACTGAAACACTGCGTCGATCACATAGATATGCCGAGGAGACATCCCTTTGGGAAGAGGGGGCATCAGCTCTGTAATACGTTTGGCGTCCTGGCAGGCAGAGAGAAAATCTTTTACATAAGATATTTCCATGTGTTATTCCTCCTTTCTAAAATTGATTACCATAAATAATTATCTTTAGTAATTACTTAAAATAATTATATGAAGATACAGAGAAAATGTCAAGAGAAAACCAAAGAAGAATAATAAAAAACTGCTGTGCCTCAGCCTTTATAGGCCGCTGCACAGCAGGATTTTTTGAGACAATTCTTCCAGTACCTGTCCCCGCCTTCCCAGAATACGCACTGCCAGGTCCCCCTGGGGCAGCCGGGTAATGCCTCCGGTGATATCCGAAGTATTTTCCAGAAGATCTTTAACCTTGGATACAAAACTTTTCGGATCCTCCGGCGGTGTAAGGTAGATACAGGCCAGATGGGTATAGGACTCATACATTCCCATACTGTCCATAGAGAAAAGTACAGGGTCATACCGGGTATTGTCCCGGTAGATCAGTTTTCCATTTCTGTAGATACGGACCAGATTATGATAGAAACGATAGGCAAAAGTCTCCCCTCTGGCGTATCGTCCGCAGGAAAGGATCTCGCTCATAAAGAACCGGGAGGTCTCATCTTCCAGCCGGATATCCATGGTGCTTTCAAAGGCAGATCCTTTAAAAGGAATCATAGGCTGGGGATGAAAGAAAAAGGTTCCTCCTTTCTCTACGAAAACAGAGGTATGTCTGCCTGCCTTTCCTTCTTTCATGCAGTGGATCTTATCGTAGGACTGGGAGATGAACTCTGTCCTGGCGCCTTCTTTTATATGAAAAGAAAATTCCTGAAGATCTCCTGCCATGATTCCCGGGGAAGCAGCCAGCAGCATGACCTGGATCCCGCCGCCTTTCAGGGGAAAGGGCTGCATGATCTTAAAGGGAGAGGTATAAGAAA
>DGYFR06201__coassemble_607_pt1 | contig 37143 bp, 32 predicted proteins | sample DGYFR06201__metabat2_high_PE_048 | metagenome-assembled genome bin DGYFR06201
TTCAGAAGTTCTTGAGAGCACCGCTCTCGCCGACAGCTATGTTAGAATACCACAGCATTTTCCATTTGTCAACAACTTTCAATAACTTTTTTTATTTTTTTCTTTTTCAAGACATATCCCCCTGATCACAGGCTAAAATCCTACTGGCAAAGAAGCAGAAAACCATCATCAACTTGATAAAAAAGTCAGGGCCCACATCTTTATGATATGCATCCCTGACTTCCTTTTATAATAGTCCTGATAAAAGTTCAGCAAGCAGATTGTGTTCATATAAATAACTGGTCATAGAGTTTTCTTTTATCATAGTCACACCGCTCTGAGCCCATGAAGTATCCCAGAACAGAGACAATACCAGAAAAACAATCCATACTACAAAGATTCCCTGAGCAGCTCCCAGCACAGCCCCTCCTGCTCGGTTCAGCAGATTCAGGACGGGAAGGGAAAAGATTCCGTTCAGGATTCCGCCAACTATATGAAGGACAATGCTTATTATCAGAAAGGTCAGAAGCATCCCGATTATGCTGACGATAATTGTAGCTATACTATGAGAAATATATTCTGAGAAAGTTTCTACCAGGAAATGCTGATATCCCTGCGCGTTATTATTCTCTATAAGAATTTCCTTTACATTTTCCGGAAGAGGAAGTCCCTGAATATACTGATTCTGCTCTCCTGTGTCTGCTTCTTCACTGAGTTTTTCTTCTGTAGTCCTGGAAATACTCTCCTGGCAGTTTTCCTGGATCACATCATAGACCGGCGTCTTCTCCCGAACATACTCTGTGATCTGAGGATTCAGAGCAAAGCTCAGGATCAGTGTCAGGATAACTGAAAGAAATGAAAACCCTGTACGGACCATTCCTCTCTGTACTCCACTGAAAATATAAGCAACAGGAATTGCCAGTATTACAATAGCCAACCAATTCATATATCTTCACCTGTCTTTCGTGTCTGTCTTCTGCTACCATGCCAAACGGATCATATGGACTCCTTCATCAGAGATCAGCAGATAACGGTTCCTGGACATCTGGAACAGATTTTTCACAGTTCCTTCTAAAAAGTCTCCCCGGAACTTCAGTCTTCCGTTGAAGTTATACATTTCTACCTGTGTACCGCTGCTAAGAATAATCTTCTCTCCGCTGATGGAAATGCTTTGATAATCCATATCAAATCCCTGTGAACACTTTTCTCTGCCCGAAGAGTCATATAAAGTCATAAAGTATGAGTTTCCCTGCTCTTCTCCATCGGTGACAATTCCAAAATATTCTTCATTATAGAAAAGGCTGATAAGCTGGGTATCTATTTCTATACTTTCTCTTTCCTCTGGGGTATCTCCTCCCTGGAAAACAGAAAATCCGTCATCTCTGAAAGCCACACAGGTACCGTCACTGAAATATACCAAATCTGGAACCAATGTATCTTCATATGTAAATTCTGCAACTACATTATCTACCTGTCCCTGGCCTGCCTGTCCAAAGTTATAAAAAACCACCTGGGTTGAAATTTCTCCAGATTCCACCAAAAGATAGCTGACTCCGATAATCGTACCATCTGGTGAAACCGCCAGATCCAGGGGATATCCATTATTTTCCATTCGTGTCTGGTTTTCTACTATGAGGCTGCCATCAGATGCATAATAGTTTATCCAGGTTCTTTCTCCATCCTCCAGGATAGCGGCTACGGAACCGCTCTCCGTCACCTCTGCCTTCACAATAGGAAAATCCGTTGTTACCGGCCCAACAGGACCATCTGCTTCAATTATATACATGGAGGTACCCCGTCTGTCATAGATAGCCGCCATATCGCCTCTGATACTGGAGACCGGATCGCTCATATCATACGACTGGTCCCATAGGGTATCTCCTGATTGGGACAAAAGAGAAACACTTTCATTTCCGTATTTCAGCAGGTTGTCGCCAAATTCTATATACTCCGAAGACTGTGTATCCTCATTTTCCATTGTGGAAAGCACATCATAATTCTCATCTACATGATTAAAAACGATAAAAATCCCTGCTATAACAGCAATGAGCACCGCTGTCAGAATTACCACCGATTTTTTCGGACGTCTTGTCTTCAGAAAATACCAAAAATCCCAAAGCTTATTTTCTTCCGAATCTTCCCTTCTAAAATTCAAAATATTTTTAATATTCATACATTTCTTCCCTAGTGTATCATCTATACTTTTCCATACTCTTACTAGATTTCCATGGTGTCGATTCAGAGTTAGTATAACACAAAAGTTTACGGGAGTAAAATTTTTTGTCCCGGATAGATAAGGTCATTTACTGACAGATTATTTAATTCGCAGATTTCCCTGACCTTTTCTGTGCTTCCATAAGTTTTTATGCTGATTTTTGTTATGGTATCTCCCTGCTGAATAGTATAGGAAGGATGAATCTCAACAGATGCCTGAGAAGAGCTCTCCTCCCCAGTCTCTGTCTCCTGCATCTGGTCACTTTCCTCCTGTGTCTGGTCAGTCTCCTCTTCTTGGGATATTGTATCATCTTCTGCAGTATTCTGTTCCGATTCTCCACTGGCGCTGTTTTCTTTATCAATTTCTTCATTTTCCCTGGTGACATTTCCGTTTACCGGTGTTGTCTCTTCCTGGACAGTCCCCTGATTTTCCTGGTCAATATCCGCAAGAACCTCTCTGGCGCTTTGAAGTTTCTGGTAGTCGTTCAAATACAGCACTCCCACTGCCAGCACAGCTACTGCTGCGCAGATTCCCGCAGCTTTCATTACTGGGAATCCTGTCTTGGACTTTTCCTGCTGAGTATTTTTTTCTACTTTCTTTCGAAAGCTGTGTACTGCAGAATCATCTACCTCCTCGCTTTTTTTCTCCATCTTCTGATTCTGAGCAATAAGAAAGTTATGCATGGGTTCATTTTTTTCATAGTAAACATAAAATCCGCTCTGCCTGGACATCCGTCCTTCTTCATAACGGTAAAATGCCTCCTCTTTTTCCAGAGGCTCCATGACAAACAGAATCTTATCACTGCCTCCAAAATGGTCCAGGTGGGTCTGGCAGATAACCTGATGAAGCTCCATAGAGCATCCTGGAATCGACAGGAACCAGCCTACCACTTCCTGGTCCGGAAAATACTCTTTGTTCTTTTCGTATACATGATTCCAGATTTCCTGTGTAAACTCCAGATGTTCTTCACTGACTTCCATATCAGGAAGGGCCACTGCACTTTTAACAAACAGGTAGGAAACTCCCTCTTTCCAGTTGGCCTGTCCCAGCAATATGGCTCCTATTCCTCTGGATAAATTCTCAGATGAGATTCTACAAAGATAAGTATACGCATAATCTTCTATATAGATTTTCTGTGTTCCTCCCACTTCTCCTATCTGGCGTATGTTATTGGGAATACGGAAAAAGCTTTCGTTCCCCTCAGACTTTTGTTTTTCCTTTTCATAGACAATTTCTATCATGTAATATTCACCCCTTTTTGATGAAAAGGATAGCACATTCTTTCTGCGAAATTTATCAGATTCAGCAGGGAAACTAATTTTTTTAACGACAAAATTTACAGGGATAAGGAAATGAAAAACGGACAGAATAAAAGCATGAAATTGGTTTCAGAAAGGTTAGATTCCTATGTCCATAAAAAAAGATTCTATGTATTACATTGAAAATAATGGGGCCGGCATCAAACTTGGCGCTATTCTCTTTGATTTTCTTTCTTCTTATGAGGAGAACTTCCGGGAACTGGTTTTTGTCTGTATCGGCAGCGACAGGATCACTGGTGACAGCTTAGGTCCTCTGGTGGGCCACAGTCTGTCCCGGCAGGGACTGTCCTCTGCATATGTGTATGGGACTTTATCCAATCCAGTCCATGCCCTGAATCTCAGGGAGACCATTGAAGAAATTAATCTGCGCCACCCGGACAGCCTGGTGATCGCTGTTGACGCCTCTTTGGGAACCAGAAAACACACAGGATGCCTCACTATTTCCAGAGGTGCCCTGGAGCCGGGGCTGGGCGTCAAGAAAAAGCTGCCTCCCGTAGGAGATATCTCCATAACCGGCATAGTAAATTCCGCCGGAAATTTTGACCATTTTAATCTTCAGACCACAAAGCTGTCTACAGTAGTCCGCATGGCAGACGCCATTGTCTTTGGAATCCTCCTGGCCTACCGCCGTTACTTCTATGGAACTGCCAGGATCAGCGTCCAGACATAAAAAAGCCGCTCCACTAAACAGGACGGAAATTTTTCCTTCTCTGTTTAATGAAGCGGCTCCTTTTCTGCTATTTTTTCTATTTTCTTTTATACAAAAGCTTTAACCTTTTCATAGATGCCTTCTGCATCGATTCCGTATTTTGCCAGAAGCTGTACAGCCGGGCCGGATTCGCCGAACACATCGTTGATACCAATGCGCAGCATCTTTGTAGGCGCTTTCTCAGCGAGAACTTCTGCAACTGCACCGCCCAGGCCGCCGATAACAGAATGTTCCTCTACTGTAACAACTTTGCCTGTCTCCTGTGCAGCTTTCACCACCAGTTCCTCATCAAGAGGTTTGATGGTATGGATATTGATAACCTTTGCATCTACGCCATCAGCAGCCAGTTTTTCTGCTGCAACCAGTGCCTCATTTACACATAATCCTGTAGCGAAGATTGTAACGTCTTTGCCTTCTCTCAGGACAATTCCTTTTCCAATCTCAAACTTGTAATCCGGTTTGTCGTTGATCACCGGTACTGCAAGTCTTCCGAAGCGAAGATATACTGGTCCCTGATGGTTATATGCAGCTTCCACTGCAGCCTTTGCTTCTACATCATCAGACGGATTCAGGATTACCATTCCTGGGATTGTGCGCATTAAAGCAATGTCTTCATTACACTGATGAGTAGCTCCGTCCTCACCTACAGAAATTCCTGCGTGAGTAGCTCCGATCTTCACATTTAAATGAGGATAGCCGATAGAGTTACGAACCTGCTCATAAGCACGTCCTGCTGCAAACATAGCAAAGGTACTTGCAAAAGGAACTTTTCCTGTTGTAGAAAGTCCTGCTGCAATTCCCATCATATTAGATTCTGCGATACCACAGTCAATATGGCGTTCTGGAAAAGCTTTCTTAAAGGTACCAGTTTTTGTAGCACCTGCCAGGTCTGCATCCAGAACTACCAGATTCTCATATTTCTTGCCCAGCTCTACCAGGGCGTTTCCATAGCTCTCTCTTGTAGCGATTTTCTTTACTTCTGACATAATGCTTCACCTGCCTTTTCCAAATCTGCCATTGCTGTTTCATACTGCTCGTCGTTAGGAGCTTTTCCATGCCAATCTACTTCGTTTTCCATGAAGGATACGCCTTTTCCTTTTACAGTCTTCATGACAATGGCTGTAGGCATTCCCTTTACGGTCTTAGCTTCATCAAAAGCTGCTTTCAGCTGGTCAAAATCATTGCCATCGGCAACATTGATCACATGGAAGTTAAATGCTTCGAATTTTTTATCAATAGGATATGGGGAGCATACGTCCTCAATTTTACCATCAATCTGCAGCCCGTTATTATCTACGATCACAACCAGGTTGTCCAGTTTTCTGTGGCCTGCAAACATAGCAGCCTCCCAAACCTGGCCTTCTTCGATTTCTCCATCTCCCAGGAGAGTATACACTCTGTAAGAATCACCGTCCAGCTTAGCGCCTAAAGCCATTCCTACTGCCGCAGAGATTCCCTGTCCTAAAGAACCGCTGGACATATCCACTCCGGGAATGTGTTTCATATCCGGATGTCCCTGAAGATAGGAACCCAGATGACGGAGAGTCTTCAAATCCTCTACAGGAAAATAGCCTCTGTAAGCAAGAGTAGAATATAAACCAGGAGCTGTATGGCCTTTGGAAAGAACGAACCGGTCTCTATCTGCTTTTTTCGGATCCTTGGGATCAATATTCATCTCTTCAAAATATAAGTAAGTAAATAAGTCTGCTGCGGATAAAGACCCGCCGGGATGTCCCGCTTTTGCAGAATGTACAGCTGTAACGATGCCCTTGCGGATTTCGTTAGCTGTCTTCTGAAGTTCTAACTTGTTCATTTATTTTCCTCCTGAAATTTGATTATTCCCCAAATACTGCGATATAATCCTTTTTAAATTTCTCAATACCTGCGTCTGTCAATGGGTGATGTGTCATCTGCTCCAGTACTTTGTAAGGAACTGTGGCAATATCCGCTCCTGCAAGAGCACACTGTGTTACGTGAACCGGATGGCGAACGCTGGCAGCAATGATTTCTGTAGAAATATCTGCTACTGCGAAGATGTCTGCGATAGTCTCAATAAGTTCTACACCGTCTGTAGAAATATCATCCAGTCTTCCTAAAAACGGAGATACATAGGTTGCTCCTGCTCTGGCAGCCAGCAGCGCCTGATTTGCTGTAAAAATCAATGTTACGTTTGTCTTGATTCCTTCTGAAGCCAGTACCTTCACAGCCTTTAATCCCTCTGTAGTCATTGGGATTTTTACTACCATATTCGGATGGATAGCTGCAATCTCACGGCCCTCTTTGATCATGCCTTCTGCGTCTGTGGTAGTAGCCTTTACCTCGCCGCTGATAGGTCCGTCTACAATAGATGTGATCTCTTTAATAACTTCATTGAAGTCACGGCCTTCTTTTGCAATCAGTGATGGATTTGTTGTAACACCGCAGATAATTCCCATATCATTTGCTTTTCTGATGTCCTCAACCTTGGCTGTGTCAATAAAAAACTTCATAATTCTTTACCTCCGTTTACGCTCTTGGCGATTTATTTGTTCTTGAATATAGTTTACGCCTTAAACTAATTCTCTGCAAGAGGTGTTTCTGTTATTAATATGTAAAATTATTAATATAGTTCTGTTTTATTAATACATTTCTCAGTTTCAAAGGAGGGACTCCTATTGTTTCCAAGGTTTTTCTACCCATCTGCATATATTTATTATTAATATTTTTTTCTATTTCATTTAATTTATTTATTTTTCTGCCTGGCATATCCGGTTGTTTTCCGGACGATCAACTTAGGCTGATACTCAATATGATAGATGCTGGTAGGCTGGTTTTCTGAATATGCATTCCGGGCAGACTCTATTTTCCGCATGATGATATCGCAGGCATCTCTTCCCTTCAGAGGCACAAAATGCTCGATGGTTGTCAGAGACATGTGAGACATTCTGGAAAAAATAATATTGTCACAGCCGATGACAGATACATCTCCCGGCACTTTCAGCTTTTCTTCCTGAAGAGCGTCAATGATCCCAAAAGCAATCATGTCATTAAGACCTGCAATAGCCGTTATATCTCTGCGCTCAGAAAGCAGTTCCCTGGTGAGGTTATAGCCGATACGGTACTCTGAATCTATGCTGGGCAGGACTTCATCCCAGATATCATCTGCTGCCTTAATGATCACAGAATCCGTAAGTCCTTCCTTCTCATACTCTTTCACAAAGCCTTCTACTCGTCTGGATCGCTGCTGCTGTCTCTTGGTAAGGGGCGGCGCAATAAAGGCTACCTTTCTGTGTCCCAGATTGAGCAGATGTCTTGCCATGAGACTTCCTACCTTGGTATTGTCCTGGTTTATGGCGTCTACCTTTACTCTCTCCCGGTTGCTGATGATCACAAGGGGAATCTTTTCTGCAAGTTCCTCTACCTGGTCCATAAAGGCATAGCTGGGATTACAGGTATAGATGATTCCTGCCGGAGCCACGCCGGGCATCATCCGCAGGTACTGTTCCTCTATTTTCAGTTCCCTCTGGGTGTTGCAGGTAAAGACCCCATATCCCTTCTCCTTTGCCACTGTCTCAATTCCCTGGAGCAGCATTACATAGTAAGGATTTGTCAAAGTAGGGCAGAAGACAACGATCAGCCGGCTGTTTTTGCTGTTTTTTGTTCCCCGCCTTTTAGGCAGTACATAGCCCAGCTCTCTGGCCGCCTGTTCTACCTTTTCCACAGTTTCCCGTGAAAAGGATACATTATACTTTTTGTTCAGCACCATAGACACTGTAGCCTGGGATACTCCCGCCGCTTTGGCAATGTCTGTGGAAGTTACCTTTTTTCTCATTTTGGCCTTCTCACCCTTTCTACAGTTCCACTCTTCCCTCCAGGGCTCTGAGAAGTGTTACCTCATCAATATATTCCAAATCTCCTCCTACCGGCACACCGCTGGCAATCCTGGTCACCTTAATACCTGCAGGCTTCAGAAGCTTACTGATATACATAGCTGTAGTCTCTCCCTCCAGGCTGGAGTTGGTAGCAATGATCACCTCTTCCACATCCTGCTGGGAAATCCGCTCCATCAGTTCCTTTAGTTTAATGTCATCTGGACCAATGCCAAGCATGGGGGATATAGCCCCGTGGAGCACATGGTACACCCCATCAAACTTTCCTGTTTTTTCATAGGCCGCCAGGTCCCTGGTATTCTCCACCACCATGATCACCTTTTTATCTCTCTTGGGATTGCTGCAGATGGGGCAGATTTCCTGGTCTGTAAGGGTATAGCAGCACTTACAGTACTGTACATTTTCCTTTGCTTCTATAATGGACCTGGCCAGGCTTTCCACCTGGTCTTTTGGCATATTTAAAACGTGGAAGGCCAGGCGCTGTGCAGATTTTGCACCAATGCCCGGCAATCTGGAAAATTCTTCTATTAACTTATTAATATGACTGCTGTAATACTCCAACTTATTCTCTCCTTTACTTTCGTACAAATCCGGGAATTCCGGCAGTGTTGTACAAATTTAGAAAGGAAATCCGCCGCCCAGGCCTCCTGTCAGCTTGGACATAACTGCCGCAGACTCTTCCTCTACTTTACGGAGAGCTTCATTAGTTGCCGCCATGATCAGGTCTTCCAGCATCTCGATATCGTCTGGATCTACCACTTCTTCTGCCAGCTTCACCTTTGTCACTTCTTTTTTACCGGAAATCGTAACTTCTACGGCTCCGCCGCCTGCTGCAGCAGTAAATTCCTTTTCCTCAAGGGCCTTCTGATTTTCTTCCATCTGCCGCTGCATCTTCTGGGCCTGCTTCATTAAATTATTCATGTTTCCCGGCATCATGCCTCCAGGAAATCCTCCTCTTTTTGCCATTCTGTTATTTCCTCCTAATCTTCATCATCTTCTATATTTTCCACAGTGACATCCATATGGATATTCTGCCGGAGCATCTCATCTACAGAGATATCTGCCAGATTTCCTCCTCCGGCTCCCGGCTCGTCTTTTTTCAGGACCATCTTCACTTCCAGATCTTTCCCGATCTTTTTCTGTATGGCCTGTTTCAGTACCTGCAGATTTTCCGGATTGTCAATACATGTCTGAGCCAGAAAATTCCGGAATTCCACATACAAAACCGGCGCCCCGGTATTTCCGTCATATTTGGGAGTGGATTCCAGGAGCATCTGCTGAAAAAGCCCTTTCGTCTCTCTGATAATAGAGTTCCAGTTTTTCTTTACATACTGCAGATCCTCCGGCGCTGCCTTAGCCGGCTTCTTGTCCGGGGGGATCTCTTCTCCTTTGAGCCCCTGACTAAGGTTTCCTGCCTCCTCATATCTTCTGTCTCTGCCTTCCCCTCCCCGGTTCTGCACTGAGGCAAAAAGTCCGGGGTCGCTGAGTTTTTCTTCCAGTACCCGGACCCTGTCGAAGAGAGAGTCCAGATTAGTCTCCATCACCGGCTGGCACAGCTTTATCAGAGCAATCTCCACCAGTACCCTTTTCTGGGAAGCATAGCGAAGTTCATTAGACAACTGGGAAAATACCCGGATATACCGCATAAGGGTCTCCGTATCCACCATCTGGACTTCTTCTTTCATCCGTTCCAGATTTTCCCTGGATACATCTACTGCCTCTTCAGGATTATCTGAGGCAGAAATAAGAAGCAGATTCCTGAGATACCAGATAAAATCCGTAACAAACTGTCCCAGCTCCCGTCCTTTTATGATCAGGTCCTCCAGTATTCCTATAGCCTGAGAAGTATGCTGGGCCAGAATTTCCCTCAGCAGTCTGCTGAACACCTCTGTATCCACAGCTCCCAGATTCTCCAGGACCTTTTCATAAGTCAGCTTCTCCCCCAGGTAAAAAGCGATGCACTGGTCCAAAAGAGACAGGGCATCACGCATGGAGCCGTCAGCTGCCTTGGCGATATAGCGGATTGCCTTTTCCTCTACATCGTTTCCTTCCTTCTCCATCAGCTCCATAAGCCGGTCTGCTATGGTTTCTACAGTAATCCGCTTAAAGTCATATCTCTGACACCTGGAAAGAATGGTAATGGGAATCTTGTGGGCCTCTGTAGTAGCCAAAATGAAGATTACATAAGAAGGAGGTTCCTCCAGTGTTTTCAGCAGGGCATTAAAAGCTCCTGTTGATAACATATGAACCTCGTCTATGATGTATACTTTATAGCGTCCCTGGGCAGGGCGGTAAGCCACTTCTTCCCGGATTTCTCTGATATTATCCACACCGTTGTTAGAAGCAGCGTCGATTTCTATCACATTCATAGAAGTGCCTGCATTGATTGCCCGGCAGGCAGGGCATTCATTGCAGGGACTTCCGTCTACGGGATGTTCACAGTTCACCGCTCTGGCCAGTATCTTTGCGATAGTGGTCTTTCCGGTTCCCCGTGTCCCGCAGAAAAGATAAGCATGACCGATTCTGTCAGCTTTGATCTGGTTCTTCAATGTTGTCACAATGTGTTCCTGTCCCTTAACATCTTCAAAGTTCTGAGGACGGAACTTTCGGTAAAGAGCAGTATAGCTCATGTAAATTCTCCTTTTTGCTGCCTGTGATTATGTAAAAGCTTAGTCACCAAAGCTGATGCCGATACGCTTTGCATCCTGTACAAGCTGCTCATCAGGAGAAACCATCTTTAACTTTCCGGCGCATTCTTCCAGAGGCACTTTCTTTACCTTGCCGTTGACAATTCCCACCATATATCCATACTGGTCATTAAGGATCAGCTTGGCTGCCTCAGAGCCCAGTCTGGTAGAAAGAACTCTGTCGTATGGGCAGGGGCTTCCGCCTCTCTGAGTATGTCCTGGAATGGTAATACGGATATCCAGATTTAATTTCTTCTGAAGTTCATCTTCCAGTTTATAGGCTACAGAGGGATATTTCTTTTTGTCTTCTTCCTGTTTTTTCTTCAGCTCTTTTTTGGAAAGCTTTGCATCTTCTTTGGAAACTGCTCCCTCTGCCACCGCCAGGATGGTAAAGCCTTTTCCGGCTTTATTTCTCTTATTGATGGCCTCTACAACTTTGTCGATGTCATAAGGGATTTCCGGAATCAGGATAATATCGGCTCCTCCTGCGATACCTGCGTGAAGAGTTACCCATCCCACTTTATGTCCCATGATCTCCACAATGAACACACGGCTGTGGGATGCCGCCGTTGTGTGAATACAGTCGATAACATCTGTAGCAATGTTTACAGCACTCTGGAACCCGAAAGTCATATCTGTGCCCCAGATATCGTTGTCAATGGTCTTTGGCAGATGGATAATATTCAATCCTTCTTCTCTCAGCAGATTGGCTGTTTTCTGCGTTCCGTTTCCTCCCAGGATGACCAGACAGTCCAGACGCAGCTTATGATAAGTCTGTTTCATAGCCTCTACTTTGTCAAGGCCTCTCTCATCAGGAACCCGCATAAGCTTAAAAGGCTGGCGTGAAGTTCCCAGAATAGTGCCGCCTCTGGTGAGTATCCCTGAAAAGTCCTTAGATGACAGCATTCTGTAGTTGCCATAGATCAGGCCCTTATATCCATCGTCAAAACCATAAACTTCCAGTTCTTCCAGATTGGTGCTGAGCCCCTTTACAACGCCTCGCATGGTGGCATTTAATGCCTGGCAGTCACCGCCGCTTGTAAGCAAACCGATTCTTTTCATTTTTTCCACATCCCATCTTTATTAGTATCTGCACAGCGGATAAAACTATGCTTTATCCCCTCAGCTAAACCTATTATATTATATTTTCCCAGGGGGCTCAACAAAAAAATTTTGCTGAATGTTATGTTGACAAGCCATTTAAAAACCGCTATACTGTAAACACCGTGCAGCCGGGGAGATAGCGGTGCCCTGTACCTGCAATCCGCTACAGCAGGGGTGATGCCAAACCGAGGGGTTTCTTTCTGTGGAGCTGCCCTCTATAAGTGGCGTTGACGTTTGGGTCTTACGCAACAGGAATCTGTGAACCGTGTCAGGGCAGGAATGCAGCAGCACTAAGCAGAACCTTCTGTGTGCCGTGAGGGTGCCTGGGCCGAGTTAACTGTAGAGGTAACGTCCATGGGAGAGTCTCGAAGGGCGGTGCACGGTAAAAAAAGACGAATAACCTGTTTTTTACTGCATAGTATAGTAAAAAACAGGTTTTTTATTTATGGAAAAATGGATACTGGAGATTATGAACAATTATGGATACCTGGGCATGGCCCTTTTAATTCTGGCAGAAAATCTTTTTCCTCCTATCCCTTCAGAAGTCATTCTTACTTTCGGAGGATTTATGACTACATATACCAAAATGGCCATACCTGGAGCCGTTCTCTCTGCCACTGCCGGAAGTGCAGGCGGGGCAATTATCCTCTACCAGGCAGGCCGTCTTTTATCTCCCGAAAGGCTGGATGCCTTTCTTTCCGGCCAGGCCGGAAGAATACTGCATCTAAAAAAATCTGACCTTCAAAAAGCCGCAGACTGGTTTGACAGCAAAGGGAATTATACCGTATTCCTCTGCCGCTTTATCCCTATTGTCCGCAGTCTGATCTCTGTTCCGGCTGGAATGGCGGGCATGGCTTTTGGAAGGTTTCTCTGGATGACTTTACTGGGCAGCTTTCTCTGGAATTTAGTTCTGATCTGTGCAGGAGCCGCTGCCGGCTCTTCCTGGCAGAAAGCAGTAGAATATTTCGGCAGTTATACCCAGGCCGCCAAAATTGTCCTGGGCGTATCCTGTCTCATCCTGCTTCTTCTCCTCATCAGAAAATACATATCCTCCCACTCATCCAAGTCATAAAAGCTCTTTAAGTTTCCTAATATACTCCGGAGTGGTTCCGCAGCATCCTCCTACAATATCTGCCCCTGCTTCCACCAGTTTTTTCATGTGAAGGGAAAAATCCCCTGCATTCATAGAATATACCGGGCAGCCCTGGGCGTCGATTATCGGCATTCCTGCGTTTGGTTTTATGATCAAAGGAATATCTATGGCCTTTCTCAGGTTCTCTGCCACTGCCAGAAGCTGATCCGGCCCTGTGGAACAGTTGATTCCCACAGCATCTGCACCCATATCTGCCAGCGCTCTGGCTGCATCATATATATTTCCCCCAAAAAACAGACTGCCGTCTGACTCTACTGTAAGGGTGCACATTACCGGCAGGTCGCACAGGGATGCTGCCGCGTCCAGCACAGCCATGGGTTCTGTCTCTCCCAGCATGGTCTCTGCTACCAGCAGGTCTGCGCCTGCTGCCAGCTGGGCTTCTATCTGCTCTTTATAAGCCTCCAGCAATTCTTCATAGGAAACTTCCTGCTGCCCTGTTGTGGTAAGGTCTCCTGCTATCAGACAATCTGTCCCCACTGCTTTCCTGGAAATTTCTATCAGTCTGGTATTCAGCTCTTTCACTTTATCCTGGAGTCCATGATTTGTCAGGCTGATCCTGTTGGCAGAAAATGTAGGCGCATAGACAATCTGGGAGCCAGCCTCTTTATAAGCCCTCTGCAGCTCTGAAAGAGGCTCTGGATTCTCGCATATCCACTGTTCTGTACACACACCTCTGGGCATACCGGCTCTCATCAGATTGGAGCCTGTAGCTCCGTCCAGCAACACAGTTCCCTTATTTACCAGCTCCTGAAATTCCTGTTTTGTCATTTCTATTCCTCTCTTTCCTTCTGCTTTTTTCTCTTCTCTCTCAGTTCCCGGAAAAAGCCGGAAAGCATTCCACCGCACTCTTCCTCAAGAACCCCTCTGGTCACCTGGACTTTATGATTAAACCCTTCCATTTCAAGCAGGTTCAGCACAGAGCCTGCGCAGCCTGCTTTTGGATTCATAGCAGCAATGACTACCCGGTCTATCCTTGCCTGGACAATGGCACCTGCGCACATCTGACAAGGCTCCAGAGTTACATACAAAGTACAGCCTTCCAGCCTCCAGTCCCCCAGCTTTCTGCTGGCCTTTCGGATAGCATTTAGTTCTGCATGAGAAAGAGTATTTTTGTCCGTGTTTCTGCGGTTATATCCTCTGGCAATGATCTTATCTTCATAGACAATCACGCAGCCTATAGGAACCTCTCCAAGAGCATAGGCCTTCATAGCCTGTTTTTTTGCCTCTTTCATATACTTTTCATCTGCTGTCAGTGCCACTTGTCTCTGCCTCCTGCTCTTATTATTTTATTCCCGCGGACAATGAGCCAGGCGGACATGCAGGCATGTCCATTTGGCGGCTGCCGCGAGGGTCTTTGACTCATTGTAAAGGATTCCCATGGGCAAGTCAACCGCCTCAGCACTGCAAAGCAGTAAAATAACCCAGCGACGAAAACTTCTCCACAAAATTAAAAAGTCCCCGGGGAACGAATCCCTGAGGACAGTTTTCTGACGGAGATGGTGGGAGTCGAACCCACGCGCCCCTGGGGACCTATCGCATTTCGAGTGCGACCTCTTACGACCACTTGAGTACATCTCCAGAAAATTTATGTTTCAGACGAAACTTATTATATCTCCCCCATGGGTCCAGGTCAAGGAAATTTTAAGGCAAAAAGCCCAGGCGCCGAACCAGTACCTGGGCAGTATCTGTCCGCGTCTGAGCCTTTTTGGCACAGTTCATCTGTCACTATTTTCCTGAAATTCAGAGCTGGGGAGTATCAATGACTCTGTACCAATACCCAAACCGTTTTCCTCTTCCCGAAGCCTTCCCGCAGTCCTTAAAGTAGGGAAATCCAAACATATTGGCCATAAGCCCTTCCTGCCGTTCATAAATCCCCGGCACTCCCAATATGTATCTTCCATCCTCTTCTCTTTTCCCCAGAAGCAGGTGGTCGTAATTTTTCATTCCATATCTGAGGAAATTATTGTTCATCAGTCCCCTGTCCCGTCTCCCCAGAATCCGGAAATCTGCCGGAGTGATCTTCCTGCATTCGTTAATTTCATCGTCTCCAAAAGGAGTCCACCTGTTCCTGGCTGCTGCCGCTGACTGGCTCTCCATTTCCGGGCTGTCAGCAATCCTGATATTCTCCTCTGCTTCTTCCGTCTTCGGCGCCACAGGAGTTTCCGGCTTCTGTTCCTCTGCCATGGGAATACTGTCGGTTTCTTCAGCTTCTTCCTCATACATATTTTCCGTATACGGCTCTTCCTCCTCAGAAATTTTCTGTTCTTCCTGTTCCCGCTCTTCTGCAGTCTCCTGAGGTGCAGATTCTTCTGCCGGCAGCTCTTCTTCAGCTTCCGCCTCTTCTTCAGGGGCTGAGATTTCCTGCTCTTTCTTAAAAGGCAGTTCTATCATCTCAGGCCTTACCGGCTGTTCGTCCCAGCCGCTTGCATAGGTTTCTCCATTTTCTCCCAGGATCAGCAGTCCCCCTAAATCACTCAGACTGTAGCTGCTGTCTCCCATATGGTCCTCTCTCATCTCCAGCTCAAATTGTGCCTGATTTCCTGCCAGTTCTCCCTGACCCAGAAGGACTCCTCTGCAGATTTTTCCTTCTCTTACATAACCATAGGCTTTTGCCTTTACAGAATCCCTTCCCGGAATTCCTTCTAGTTTAAAGTTCATTCTGCAGATTCCATTCCTGGCTTCTACTTTGATAAATCCTTTTCCGTCTCCCTTCTTTCCCTGAAGATACTCATATACATATGCGATAAATCTCCTATATCCCGGCATAAACCCTTCCTTTAGACTCTTATCCCTAAAGTATATGAGTCCTCTCCGTCTTTAGAACCTTTCCTCTGCATTTCTCCTTCATCCAGACTAAGAACTCTGGTTGCCGTCCGTTGCCGGAATCTCACATCGTGTTCCACTGCCAGCAGGGTAGGCCTGTATTCTAAAAGCAGGTTTTCAATCTGAATCCTAGTGAATACGTCAATATAGTTCAGCGGCTCATCCCATACATACAAATGTGCAGGCGTAAGAAGGCTGGATGCCAGAAGGACTTTTTTCTTCTGCCCTTCTGAAAATTCCTCCATATTCTTTCTAAACTGATTCCTGTCCATATCCATCTGTCTGAGAATGGCGCAGAACAAGCTTTCATCCAGTTTTCTTTCCCTGCAGAACTCTCGGATACTGCCTTTGAGAAAAGAAGTGTCCTGACTGATATAAGACACGATAAGCCCTGATGCAGTCCTCAGTTCCCCTGTTTCTGCAGGGCCTTCTCCCTGTCTGAACTGGGGACTTTCTGTAGCTTTTTCCATGAGCTTTTTCAGCAGAGTAGATTTTCCCTGTCCGTTTCTTCCTGTAATAAATATCCTCTCTCCCTGGGTAATTTCAAAATTCAGCTCTTTGAAAAGCTCTTTACTGCCGTCGGTATACTTTAAGCCATATCCATCCGCCCATACCAGTCTGTCCTTATGATATTTCAGAGGCATCATTTTAAGAGCCGTAATTTCCTCAATATCCTGAAGAAGTCCCTCCTGCTCCCGGATTTCCCTATCTATACGCTTTTCCATCTGTCTGACCCTGCTCTGCATCTTTTTGGTCTTTGCGCCAATATAGGCTCTGGTTGCAATAGAACGGTCATGTTCCTTTGTAGGATCAAAGCCGATTTTAGAGCTTTCACTCTTTTCCGCCCACTGTTTTGTCTGGCCTGCAGCCTCTCTAAGCTTTCCGATGGCCTTTCTGTGCTTTTCATTCTCTCTCCTGGCAAACTCGTCTTTGCGCCGCTTATTCTCCTCCCAGGAGCTGAAATTGCCGTTTTGGATCTCTATGGTCTTTCGGTTCAGCACCAGTATATGATCGATACAGGCATCCAGCAGGTCCCGGTCATGAGATACCAGGATAAATCCTTTCTTTCCCTTCAGGTAACCTTTAACAGTCTCTCCGGATTCCTGGTCCAGATGATTGGTGGGCTCATCCAAAAGCAGAAAATCATTTTCTCCTGAAAAAAGCACTGCCAAAAGAAGTTTTGTCTGTTCTCCAAAACTGAGGGTATCAAACTTCCGATACAACAGGTCTCCCCCCAGTCCCAGCTTATCCATCTCGCAGAACACCCGCCACTGCTCACATCCCGGCTTTAATTCTTCCAGAAACTCTGCCGCTGTCTTTTCCCTGTTCTCTGCCTTCAGCACATAGGGAAAGTAATCAAAAGGCGTACTCCCAGTAATACTTCCCTTATAGGCGTATTCTCCTAACAGCAGTTTCAGAAAAGTTGTCTTTCCTTTTCCATTTCTTCCTGCAAAACCCAGTTTCCAATCCGTGTCAATGGAAAAAGAAACATTCTCAAAAATATTGTCAAAGCTTCCCTCATAACCGAAGGTCAGACCCCTTACATTTATCTGAGACATATCTATCCCTCCTCTTATCCGTTGCCAAAGGACTGTCTCTTTGAAGCCTACCTTGTCCGATTAAGGGCAGCAAAAAAGAGAGGCGATGAGAACATAGCCTGCTTTTGGCAACATAAAACCCGCCTTCCGGACCTCCGGAAGGAACTGTACTGCAAGTTTCACGTTTTCCAAAAACGAACTATCTGCTCATCTTTCCACCTCTCTCATTAATCATAGCCTCATTATAGTTAGAATTCCTGTGGCTGTCAAATCTTTTCCTGTAAATTTTATATCCTCAGCCCTTATATATTTCCGATTTTCTGCTTGACATCTGCAGCTCTATTCTATATAATAACATCTGTTGAACATCTCAGCGAAGCGTGGCTCAGTTTGGTAGAGCGCTGCGTTCGGGACGCAGAGGTCGCGTGTTCGAATCACGTCGCTTCGATTTTAGAATCCTACCGGGTAGTCTCGTCATGAGACTATCCGGTATTTTTTTGTCTAAAAATAAAATTTTTTTAATTTACGCGTCATAAATGGGCTGTTTATACCGTATATTAATTAGTAATATAATTTTCTATCAGTAGTTTAATATGGATTTACGGCTGGGTTAGCTATATAATAAATCCATAATACTTGGACAGGAGAATTCTTATGGAAAAAAAATTAAGCTCTTTTGAAAGACAGTTAATGTTGGATGAAATTATGTTTTACAGTATCTGCAGTGATCAGGACAGACAGAAAATTCTGGATCAGCAGCCTATGACCTTCGATGATTTCCGGAGGCTTTCTCTGCTTACTGATTACCTGGAACTGGAGCATCTCCATAAATTTATCTGGGATCTTCACGGATACAAATTTATGGACGAAATGGACAATCTCTATGACAAATGTAAAGACGGCAGCGAAGAACTGCCGGATATGCTCATAGAGACAGGACACTGGCTGGATGACTTCTGGAAGCAGGCTCCCAATACCACTGTGTCCTTCCTCTTACGGAAAGTTTTTTCCGACGGGCTGAAAAGCCCCCGTAAAAAAGCCAGCATAACCCTCTATCCTCTTCCGGATAAGGGAAAATCTATGTCGTAACGCAAACATCAGAAAGGAAACTATTTATGTGTACACAGCTTCCACAGGCATTTCTGTCCCGGATGGAAGAAATGCTGAAAGATGAATTCCGGGATTTTCTGGAAAGCTATCAGGCTCCCCGGCAGTATGGGCTTCGGATAAACACGAAAAAAATCAGTCCTGAGAAGTTTATGGAAATCTCTCCTTTTCAGCTTACCTCTATTCCCTGGGTGGAAAATGGATTTTTCTACAGCAGTGAGGACAGACCATCCCGGCATCCTTATTATCAGGCCGGACTCTATTATCTTCAGGAGCCCAGTGCTATGACCCCTGCCAGCCGCCTTCCCATTCATCCGGGGGAGCTGGTACTGGATCTTTGTGCGGCTCCCGGAGGGAAAGCTACCGAACTTGGCAGCCGGCTTCAGGGACAGGGGCTCCTGGTCGCCAATGATATCAGCGCCTCCAGGGCCAAAGCACTTATGCGAAATCTGGAGCTTTGGGGAATTGATAACTCCCTGGTAACTACAGAAACGCCCAAACGTCTGGCTGAAGTTTTTCCTGAGTATTTCCACAAAATACTCATAGACGCCCCCTGTTCAGGAGAGGGCATGTTCCGTAAGGAACCGGACGTTGCCAAAACCTGGGATCCTTCCAGGCCGGAATATTTCAGCAGTCTCCAGAAAGAGATTGTATCCCGAGGGATTTCCATGCTCAGGCCAGGGGGAATGATGCTGTATTCGACCTGCACTTTTTCTCCCCAGGAAAATGAAGGGGTGATTTCCTACATTCTGGAAAATTTCCCCCAGATGAAGCTCCTGGATATTCCAGGATATGAAGGCTTTTCCAAAGGCCGTCCCCAATGGGGCAATCATGACCCTCGCTTAGAAAAATGTGTAAGGATCTTTCCTCACCATATGGCCGGAGAGGGGCATTTCCTGGCGCTTTTCCAGAAAGATGGGCTGCCCTCCCCCCAAGTATCAGAAAGAGGCTTTGAAAAGGGGAAAATAGAAAAGTCTTCCCGGCTGCTGCTGGAAGATTTCTTTAAAGATTTTTCCACTGTTCTGGATATGTCCAGAGTGGAAGTACGGGGGGATCATGTATACTATCTGCCGGAAACAGGACCGGAGTCTGTAAAAGGTGTGAAATTTCTCCGCTGGGGCCTGTATCTGGGGCAACTGAAGAAAAACCGTTTTGAGCCTGGTCAGCCTTTGGCTATGGCGCTTTCTGCCGAAGATTATTCCCGCGTTCTGAACCTGGCCCCAGATGACCAGCGGGCACAGCGTTATCTTAAAGGGGAAACTCTTCTTCTTGATGAGAAGGAGTCTGCCCCAGGACCTGGCTGGTATCTGGTATGTATCAGCGGCTATCCTCTGGGCTGGGGAAAAGTCTCTGGAAACCAACTGAAAAATAAATATCCCGCCGGCTGGCGCCAGCAGTAAAACTTTCATTACAGCAGGAAAAGACGCTGTCATATTCTACTTGTGCAGGCAATATAACAAATCTATATTCCTGACTCTGTAAAATACGGCAGCGCCTCTTTACTTTTTCACAATCTTTTTCTTATTCCACAGATTCCTCAAGTGGTTCCTCCGCAAGTACCTGCTCATATTTCTCCAGAATAATATTCTGTATTCTCTCACGGGTTGCAGAATTAATCGGATGGGCAATATCTCTGTATTCCCCATCAGTGGCCTTACGACTGGGCATTGCAATAAACAATCCCTTTTCACCTTCAATGACTTTAATGTCATGAACTACAAATTCCTCGTCAATAGTAATGGAAACTACCGCTTTCATTTTGCCTTCTTTGGCCACTCTTCTTACTCTTACATCTGTGATGTTCATACAACCTTCCCCTTTCATCGCCGCCTTGTTCAGTCGTGCTTTATGTCTTATTTTGGAAATATATTCCGGCAGACCAGTCTGCCCGCAAAACGGATTTCTCCGCTCTGTTCCTAAGTAAGATATTAAAGAACATATCTTTCGTTCTTTTCGATAACCACTTTGATACCGTCCTCTCCGCAATAGTAAGAGTTCGCCCGGATAGTATCCCGGCTCTCTACAACGCAGTTCTCAATATGTGTGTTATCGCCCAGATATACATCATTTAATATGATGGAATTTTTAATCACACAGTTATTGCCCACAAAAACTTTCTTAAAGAGAATAGAATTCTCCACCTGGCCGTTTATAATACAGCCACTGGAAATCAGGCTGTTTTTCACATCAGAACCTGGATTGTACTTTGCCGGGGGCAGGTCGTCAATCTTGGACTGAACACCGGGATACTGACGGAAGAAATAATCTCTGATCTCTGGTTTCAGGAAATCCATATTGGTCTTATAATAGGATTCTACTGTGGAAATATTACTCCAGTAAGTATCAATTTTATATCCGTAAATCCTCTTCAGATTTTTGTATCGGATGAGGATATCTTTTACAAAATCATGGCGGTCTTCCTGTCCGCATTTTTCGATGAGTTCAATAAGCTGTCTTCTTCTGATCACATAGATACCTGTGGAAATCGTTGTGGACTGAGTTACCATAGGTTTCTCGTCAAACTCTACGATCCGGCTGTCCTCATTCATCTTCACACAGCCAAATCTGGTAGCATCTTCTCCGCTTACATCTGTGCATACTACTGTGATATCTGCTCTCTTTGCAATGTGATATTCCAGCACCTTATTATAATCCAGTTTATATACACAGTCTCCTGAAGCAATGATCACATATGGTTCATGGCTGCTTTTCAGGAAACTTAAGTTCTGGTAAATAGCATCCGCTGTTCCCTGATACCAGAAACTGTTGTCAGGGGTAATGGTAGGTGTGAAAATATACAGGCCTCCCTGCTTTCTTCCGAAGTCCCACCATTTGGAGGAACTTAAATGTTCGTTCAGAGATCTGGCATTGTACTGAGTCAGTACGGCCACCTTCTGAATATGGGAGTTTGACATATTGCTGAGGGCGAAATCAATGCTGCGGTAGCTGCCTGCTATAGGCATTGCAGCAATGGCTCTCTTCTGTGATAATTCTCTCATTCTGTGATTATTGCCGCCGGCAAGAATAATACCTATCGCTCTCATTCTGTCTCACCTTCCTTATTCAATGTTTCTCCGCTTTCCAGCACGCCGCCCGGGTAGTCCTCCGCTGTAGTTTCGCCTACAACAGCTGTATTCTTTCCGATTTTTACATTAGACGGAATTACGGTGTTCTCCCCTACTGTTACCAGTCCAAAAGAATATACATTAGGCTTCAGCTTATTGGGAACTTCTTCTCCCACACCCATTACCACATTGTCGCCTACTGTAACATTTTCGGCAATGATCGCTTTATCTATCACGTCGTTTTCTCCGATAACAGACTGTTTCATGATAATGGAATCACGGATTACAGCGCCTTTTTTAATAATAACTCCGGCGCCGATAACAGAGTTATGTACCTCGCCGTACACTTCTGTTCCTTCGCTGATAATACTTCTGTCCACCACTGCGTCTGCGGCAATATACTGAGGAGGAATAATATCTCCTTTGGTATAAATCTTCCAGAACTCCTCATATAAATTAAACTCAGGGATAATGTCAATAAGCTCCATATTGGCTTCCCAGTAAGAACCCAGAGTTCCTACATCCTTCCAATATCCGTTATACTCATAGGCAAAAAGTCTCTGGCCTTTCTCTCTGCAGTAAGGCAGGATATGTTTTCCAAAGTCGCAGCCAGACTGATCTTTCAGGGCAATCAGCGCCTCTTTCAATACTGGCCAGCTGAAAATATAAATTCCCATAGAAGCCAGATTGCTCTTAGGCTTTTCCGGTTTTTCTTCAAAGTCTGTAATTCTTCCTGTTTCGTCTGTAATAGCTAGTCCGAAACGGGAGGCTTCTTCCCATGGAACAGGCATACATGCCAGGGTGACATCTGCTTTATTTGCTTTGTGGAAGTCCAGCATTACCTCGTAGTCCATCTTGTAGATATGATCTCCACCCAAAATCAGTACATAATCCGGGTTAAAATTTTCCATATACGCCAGGTTCTGATAAATGGCGTTTGCTGTGCCGGTATACCATTCCGTATTGGTTTTCTTTTCGTAGGGCGGAAGAATGGATACGCCGCCTACATTCCTGTCCAGATCCCAGGGAATACCGATACCAATATGCGTATTTAAACGCAGGGGCTGGTACTGTGTCAGCACCCCTACGGTGTCAACTCCCGAATTAATACAGTTACTGAGCGGAAAGTCTATGATCCTGTATTTTCCGCCGAATGTCACAGCCGGTTTAGCCACTTTCGCAGTCAGAACACCCAGTCGGCTGCCCTGTCCTCCGGCCAATAACATTGCAATCATCTCTTTCTTAATCATGCAATCACCTCTTGTATATTCTATGGTTTTTACATTATACCACAACGCTTCGGAAAAGTGAATATTTTTAACAATTTTTTTTCGACATATTCATTTTTTTTGTGACATTTTACCTGTTTTTAACCACTCCCTAAAGATAGGGGGTTCCATTTTCTGAGATTTTAGGTATAATTTTTATCAGATGGAAGGATTCTTCCATCTGGTAAATGTTCTCCGGAAATACCGGAGGCAGTTCTTAAAATTTTCAAGTAAAAAAGGAAGGGATTCTTTTATCATGTATCAGATTGATTTTCATAAACCAATGCATATTCACTTTATCGGCATCGGCGGCATCAGCATGAGCGGTCTGGCAGAGATTCTTCTGGAAGAGGATTTTGTCATCTCCGGCTCTGATGCCAAAGAGTCTGAGCTGACAAAGCTTCTGGAAGCAAGAGGCGCCAGAATTTTTATCGGTCAGAGAGCTTCAAATATCACCGAAGACATTGAACTGGTGGTGTATACGGCTGCCATTCATCCAGACAATCCGGAATTTAAGCAGGCCCAGGCCATGGGGCTGCCCATGCTTACCAGAGCAGAACTTCTGGGACAGATGATGAATAATTATGAGCTGCCTATCGCCGTATCCGGCACCCACGGCAAAACTACCACTACATCCATGATCTCTCATATCCTTCTGGAAGGAGAAAAAGATCCTACTATTTCCGTAGGTGGAATCCTCCCTGCCATTCACGGAAACATACGGGTTGGGCACTCTGGAACCTTTATCACCGAAGCCTGTGAATATACCAACAGTTTCCTCAGCTTTTTCCCGAAGATCAGCATTATCCTGAATATCGATGCCGATCATCTGGACTTTTTCAAAGATATTGAGGATATCCGTCATTCTTTCCGGCTTTTTGCCCAGAAACTGCCTAAAGACGGCACCTTGATCATCAATGGAGAAATCCCTAATGTTGAGGAAATCACCCAGGAACTTCCCTGTGAGATCATTACTTATGCTTTAAAGGGACCTGCCCAGTATACAGCCGAAAATATTGTCTTTGACGAGACAGCTCATCCCTCCTTTGACTGTATCTGTCAGGGAGAAAATATCGGACGTTTTTCTCTGTCTGTTCCAGGCATCCACAATGTGTCCAATGCTCTTTCTGCCATAGCACTTTCCAGAAAGATCGGTCTGTCCACAGAAGTCATTCAGAAAGGCCTCCTCCATTTCGGAGGTACTGACAGAAGATTCCAGTATAAGGGAAAAGTAGCTGGCGTAACAGTCATTGATGACTATGCTCATCATCCTACAGAAATTGCCGCTACTTTGAAGACTGCCCGAAATTATCCTCATAACCGGATCTGGTGTGTTTTTCAGCCTCATACTTATACCAGGACCAAAGCTCTCATGCCGGAGTTCGCCCAGGCTCTGTCCCTGGCAGATAATGTAGTCCTGGCAGAAATCTATCCGGCCAGAGAGACTGACAATCTGGGGATTTCTTCTAAGAATCTGGCAGACCTTATCGCTGAAAAAGGCACGGACGTTCACTATTTTTCTACTTTTGACGAGATTGAAGCATTTTTATTAAAAAATTGTATCCACGGAGACGTGTTGATAACTATGGGGGCAGGAGACGTATATAAAATCGGGGAAAACCTCCTGGGAATGTAGAGTTATCCACATTATCCACCAATCCATCCACATGCTCTTTCCCCAGAGCATGTGGATTTTTTTGTGCATAATAGGGTTGACATAATCAGACAGCATTTTTAACGAAAATACGCCAAAAGCCTCATACTTTCGACATACTATCGGTTTCCCATAAAAATTATCCACTTTTTTATCCACATTATCCACATTTATCCCAGCAATTTTTTTCAACTTGCCTCTTTCCACCGTCGAAAAAAATCTTTGTTCTCTTTTCAAAAATTATATGCTATACTGAGGTTGATTCATTAGGAAGATATAAAATGTAAAGGATGTTAAACATGGGACAGTTTGAAGTTTACAACAGCTTTCCAGGGGATTTCACCTTGATTTCCAACCGATTTCTGGAAGACTATATGCCTAAGGCCAATGGAGAATTTGTCAAAATATATCTCTACCTTCTGCGCTGCTGTCAGGGCGGAAGGGCAAAGATGGAGCTTTCCTCCATTGCAGATACTTTTAACTGTACGGAAACGGATATTTTGAGAGCGCTCCGCTATTGGAAGGAATCCAATATTCTGGATGTTTCCTTTGACCAGGACGGAAATGTGACCAGTGTCCGTTTTTCTGTCCCTGATTCAAAGCTGCCTGAGAAAAAAACGCCTTCCTCCCCTGCCGTATCCCGGAACAGGCTCCGGGCCCTCAGGGATCAGGAAGAGGTGCGGCAGCTTCTTTTTATTGCAGAACAGTATCTGGGAAGGATCCTTACCTCCACAGACACGGAGACGCTCCTTTACCTTTATGATGAAGTACATTTATCCGCCGAGCTTCTGGAATATCTTATCGAATATTGTGTCTCCAAAGGCAGCCCTTCCATGGCATATATAAAGAAAGTGGGACTGTCCTGGGCTCAGCAGAAGATCACTACCGTAAGCCAGGCCAAAGAAGAGACTAATTTATATAACAAGAATTATTTTACTATCCTGCGGGCATTTGGCATTACCAACAGAAATCCTCTGGACAAGGAAATCCAGTATATGAACCTCTGGCTGAACCAATACGGGTTTACTATGGATATCATTACTGAGGCCTGCAGCCGTACTGTCCTTTCTACAGGAAAAGCCAGTTTTTCCTACGCAGACAGTATTCTGGAAAGCTGGTTCAAGAAAGGAGTCCATCATCTTTCAGATATTGACTCTCTGGACATGAATTTCCAGCAGAAAAAGGCGGAGAAAGCCAAATCCAGGCCAAAGGCTTCCGCCGCTGGTTCTAAAAATAAGTTCAACAATTTCCATCAGAGGAACTACAACATGGCAGAGCTTGAAAAACAGCTTCTTGGAAAATAGATAAGAGGAGACTTACCGTGCCACTGAAAAATTTTCAATATGAAGCAATTATGCGTGACTACAACCAAAAACAGTTTTTACATAAACATGAGCAGGACGAACATATCCGTCTGGCAGAGGAGAAGATCCCCCGTTTGGGTGAAATCCGCCGGGAGATTGCTTCTCTGGGGCTAAAGAAGGCCCGTTTGGTACTGGGAGCAGGCCAGGAAGAAGACTTCGACCTGGAGGCAGCTATCGGCGTTCTGGCTGATGAGCGAAAGACCTTGCTTCTGAAGAACGGCTTTCCTGCTGATTATCTGGAACTTCACTATGACTGTCCCATCTGTAAGGACACTGGCTATATAGAGGGAGAAAAATGTGCCTGCTTCCGTAAAGCTGCCGTAGATCTTCTCTATACCCAGTCCAATATCCGGGATATCCTGGAAAGGGAAAATTTTGAGCATTTTTCTTTTCAGTACTACTCTTCTGAGTTTACAGATTCCTCAAACGGCCTGACTGCCCTGGAGGCCGCCCATCAGGCTTATGATAAGTCCTGGGACTTCATCGACAGCTTTGGGGAAGAATTCAATAATCTTATGATATATGGAGATACTGGTGTGGGAAAGACTTACCTTACCCACTGTATCGCCAAAGAGCTTCTGGACCGCTCCTTTTTTGTCCTGTATTTCAGTGCTTTCGATCTTTTTGACCTGCTGTCGAAGAATACATTTCAAAAGGATGTCCAGTCTGCAGATATGGCTTCTTTTATCTATGACTGTGATCTGCTCATCATTGATGACCTGGGTACAGAGCTCACCAACAGCTTTGTGTCTTCCCAGCTTTTCTGCTGCATCAATGAGCGTATCATGAATAAAAAGGCAACTATCATTTCCACAAACCTGACCATGGAGGATTTTCTGGATACTTACTCCGAAAGAATCTTTTCCCGTGTCTCCAGCAACTACACCATGATCAAGCTTATTGGAAATGACATCAGAATCCAAAAAAGACTTTTAGGAGGAAAATGAACATGGCACCAAAAATCACAACACCTTTAGACTCACTCCCTGTAGGCCGTCTGGGTATCATTCCCCTGAAGAGCTGTGAAAAGCTGGGCTCTAAGGTTAACGACTACATCGTGAAATGGCGGAAGGACCGTGACCACCAGGAGAAAAACAATCTCCAATTCGAAGGTTATGAGCGTCCTTCTTACCTGATCGATGCCCAGACTCCCCGTTTTGGCTCAGGAGAAGCCAAAGGTATCCTGGAGGAATCTGTCCGCGGTGACGACCTCTATCTCATGGTGGATGTCTGCAACTATTCCCTGACCTATTCTCTCTGCGGCCACACCAATCACATGTCTCCGGATGACCATTTTCAGGATCTGAAAAGGATCATTGCCGCTGTAGGAGGGAAAGCCAGGAGAGTCAACGTTATCATGCCTTTCCTGTATGAGAGCCGTCAGCACAAGAGAACCCGCCGGGAATCTCTGGACTGCGCTCTGGGCCTTCAGGAACTGATCAGTATGGGAGTTGACAACATCATCACCTTTGATGCTCATGATCCCCGGGTACAGAACTCCATTCCTCTTCATGGCTTCGAAACAGTACAGCCTGCTTATCAGTTTATTAAAGGCCTCTTTAAGGCAGAGCCTGATCTGAAGATAGACAGCGACAGTCTGATGATCATCAGCCCTGACGCAGGAGGAACCAGCCGGGCTATCTACCTGGCCAATGTGCTGGGCATCGACATGGGTATGTTCTACAAGCGCCGGGACTACTCTACTATCATAGACGGACGTAATCCTATCGTAGCTCATGAATTTCTGGGTTCTGATGTAGCCGGCAAGAATATGATCATCATCGACGATATGATCTCTTCCGGTGACAGCATGCTGGAAGTAGCACGTCTGCTGAAACAGAGAGGAGCCGCAAAAATCTTTATGTGCTCCACCTTTGGTCTCTTCACCAACGGACTGGAACGTTTTGATGCCGCATACAAAAACGGTGATTTTGACCGGGTTCTGACCACCAATCTGGTATATCAGACAGAAGAACTGCTTCAGAAGCCATATTATGTAAACTGCGATATGAGCAAATACATTGCCCTGATCATTGACACCCTGAATCATGATGCTTCTATCAGCAAGCTATTGAATCCTGTAGAAAGAATCAATAAACTTGTTGCTAAGCATAATAAAGAACTGAAAGAGGGCAAAAAGAAAAATTAAATCTTTTTTGGCTTTTCATTGTAATTTACAGACAATAGTTGTATAATATAGGAAACTAAAAGAATTCTTTCATAATAAAAGGAGGTGCCACTATTATGATGAACAAAATTATTTCCATCATCAATGTCTGTATTGCTCTTTTTGTGATTCTCTATGCAGCACATATTTATGCGGTCACCGCTAGCATCAGTCTTGTTACCGTGGTACTCCTGATTGCCGGTCTGGCTCCTGTACTGCATATGTCCTGGAATTATATTCGGATCAAAATCGAGGAATATCGCGGCAGACATTCTCACCGTTATATGAAAGGCTGAGATGATTCGTATTACCTGTAAATAACTTCAAATTCAAAAGGGCTGCCCCATGAAACATATATCCAAATTATCCTTGGCTTTTGTTTCATGGGGCAGCCTCTTTTCATGTCATGAATTGCTCCTTATTCCGGCACGTATCTGCAGATCCACCTGATGGAAAGGAATTCCAAGGCTCTCCAGGGCTTCTATTTCCCTTCTGGTACAGGTTAAAAGGATGACCTGAGCTCTGTTCCTATGGAGCCATTCTAATGCCTCACAGAGCCTTTTATCGTCGTACATGGCAAAGGTCTCGTCCAGGATCACCGGCAGCTCCTCCTCCCGGCACAGCAATTCTCCTGCTGCCATACGAAGAGCAAAATAAACCTGTTCTGCAGTCCCCTGGCTTACCTGATGAAGTCCTGCATACCTGTCTCCTGTATCCAGCCGTATCTGAAAGTTTTCATCAATGATCCCTCTCTGGTATCTGCCCTGGGTAAGTTCTCCAAAAATCTCCCAGGTCCGTTCTTTCAGAAAATTTCCTCTCCTGCTCTGAAGATTCCCCGCTGCCTTGGCCAGCATTTTCTCTGCCAGGGATATGCTCTGGACTTCTTTCTGGGCTTTCAGTATCTTTTCGTTGTCATTCTCCAGCTCTTCCAGTTCCTCCTGAAGATTATATAAAAGGTTTCTCTTGTCCTGCAGCGCCTCCTTCCAGGTTATCTGCTGCCCTTTTTTCCGCTCATTTCTGATGGCCCTGTCCTGCTCTTTGCGGCTGCGTGCTGAGGCCTTCTCCCCTCTGTCCCGGAAATACCAGAAAAGAAATGCGCCTCCTAACAGGAAGATCAGAGCCGGTATCAGCCAGGATAGCTGAAAAAAGATGGCACCGGCGCATCCGGCCAGAAATCCAAGAAAAAACAATGCTGCAAAAACCAGTGGAAAAGAGGATTCCCTCCTGTCTTCTGCCGGTTTTTCTTCCTGTCTGTCCTGTCCAATGTCTCTGAAACTTTCTCTGCTTCTTTCCAGTTTTTCTTCCAGGTCTTCTATCTCCTCCCTGGTATACTGTATCCTGTCCAGAAGCTTTTCCCTTGCTCTTTCTTTTTTCTCTCTTGCTTTTTTTTCCTCTTTCTCCCATTCTTTCCGCCTGTCTTTCAGACGATCAAGAGCTGCTCCAGGGTCCAGGCGGAAGTCTCCTTCAGTCTGAAAGTTAGTCAGATATTCTCTCAGCTCCTCTGTCAGACCTTCCTCGGTCCTGGTTTTCAACTGGCCTATGGCTGCAGTATTTTCGTATATCCGCTGGGTAGCCCCTCCCAGAAGGATTTCCAGATCTCCTTCTTCCACAGACATCTTTTCTCCGTCTGTAACACAATAAAGCTCAGCCTCCTGAGAACGGCTTTCAAAATTTCTCTCCAGCCGAAAGTCTTTTTCCCCTGCCTCAAATAAAACACTTCCTTCATACCAGGATGGGTTCTCCCAGGGAAGACATCTGGTATAAGTGTCGGTCCGGGAAGCAACGCCTCTTTTTCTCCGGAGGCCAAAAAAGATTCCCTGGAAGAAGGTATAGAGAGTGCTCTTCCCGCTTTCATTCCCTCCGTAGACTATATTGATCCCCGGCTGAAATCTGAGTCTCTCATTATGGAATTTTCCAAAATTCTTCATGAAAACTTCTTTTATGATCACAGTATCTCCTCCCCAGTCTCCAGGAGTGCTCCGATTCCATATTCCAGAGCTTTCTCTGCCTCTTCATCCGGTTTCTCTCCAAAGCTTCTGATATACTCTTCCAGAAGGCTGCCTTTATATTTTCTGCACAGCTCCTCCAGGGACCATCCGGGCCTGGTCTGGTCTTCCACAGCCCGAATATTCCCCAAGGAGTAAAGCTGGTTTAAATGAAATTCTGTATCAGGATCTCTTTTTCCCTCCAGAAGCACTGTATAAATGTGTTTTTCTCCCATTTTCTTTATTAATTCCTGGAGAAACTGGGTCAGTCTATACTGGGTAGTTTCCCTGGTCACAGGAATTCTCAGCTCCTTATACTCTCTTACTGCCCAGGGAACAAAGACAGTCCTTACTTTCCCTTTTTTAATCTCACCTTTTACAAAGCCATGAACACCGGTATCATTTTTCTCTGTAGGCTCCAGAGAGCCAGGGTAGATAATCCGGTCCTCCAACAGGACCTGAGGCTTGTGTATATGTCCCAAAGCCACATAGTCAAATCCTCCTGCTATCAGCCTTTCTCTGGATATAGGAATATGTTTCTCATCTCCTCCGTGAGCCAGCAAAATCTCCACTGGCATTTCTCCTGACTTTTTCAGGGAGTCATAGAGGGGCTGACGGATTTCTCTGCTCTCATAGCTGCATCCTCTCACCCGCACTCCCATCTCCGGAAAATCCACATGCGAAAACTCCTGGCTCCACAAACCCCAGACGTTTTTTCCCCATGGGAACTTCCGGTAAGGGGAATCTTTCCTGAGATAATCATGATTTCCTGCAATGAGCACAATCTTTGTGTCTGGAATCGTGGAAAACATGGCATTTACTTCTTTTAATTCTCTGGCCAGGGGCTGTCTGTGGAACAAATCTCCTGCAATAAGAAGCAGGTCGACATGATCTCTGCCGGCCTGCTCTATCACTCTTCGGAAGCTGTCCCAGATTTCCCGGCTTCTGTCCTGGCTCCAGGGATAACCCTTATCAGGTTCTGCCCCCAGATGAACATCTGCTATATGGAAAAATCTCATAGTGCTCCTCTTATAATTCACAATTGTTTACAGTTCTTGGGAAAGGAATTACGTCACGGATGTTCTGCATACCGGTAAGGTACATAACACATCTCTCAAATCCCAGACCGAATCCTGAATGGCGGGTAGAGCCATACTTTCTCAGATCCAGGTAGAATCCGTAATCTTCTTCCTTCAGATCCAGTTCCTTCATACGCTGTTTCAGCTTCTCATAAGAGTCCTCTCTCTGACTTCCGCCGATGATCTCTCCGATTCCCGGAACCAGACAGTCCATAGCTGCTACAGTCTTTCCGTCCTCATTCTGTTTCATATAGAAAGCTTTGATCTCTTTTGGATAATCCGTAACAAATACCGGGCGTTTGAAAATCTGCTCTGTAAGGTATCTCTCATGCTCTGTCTGAAGGTCACATCCCCAGAAAACTTTGTAGTCAAACTTGTCATTTGCTTTTTCCAGGATCTCAACTGCCTCTGTATAAGTAACATGTCCAAACTCAGAATTCAGCACATGGTTCAGTCTGTCCAGAAGTCCTTTATCAATAAAGGAGTTAAAGAAGTTCATCTCTTCAGGTGCATTTTCCAGCACATAACGGATGATATACTTCAGCATGGCCTCAGCCATCTCCATATTGTCCTGGAGATCTGCAAAAGCCATCTCCGGCTCGATCATCCAGAATTCAGCGGCGTGGCGGGTAGTGTTTGAATTCTCTGCCCGGAATGTTGGTCCAAAAGTATAGATATTCCGGAAAGCCTGGGCAAAGGTTTCTCCGTTTAGCTGGCCGCTGACGGTCAGGTTTGTTGGCTTTTTAAAGAAGTCTTTTGAGAAATCAACCTCTCCCTCTTCTGTCTTGGGAATATTCTTCAGGTCCAGGGTAGTCACCTGGAACATTTCTCCTGCTCCTTCACAGTCACTGCCTGTGATCAGTGGGGTATGGACATATACAAATCCTCTCTCCTGGAAGAACTGGTGGATTGCAAAGGCTACCAGTGAGCGGACTCTGAATACTGCCTGAAAAGTATTGGTCCTTGGACGCAGATGAGAGATTGTTCTTAGATATTCCATGGTATGACGCTTTTTCTGAAGAGGATAATCCGCTGCAGAATCTCCTTCTACAGTTACCTCTGAGGCCTGGATCTCAAAAGGCTGTTTTGCCTCGGGTGTTGCTACCAGAGTTCCTTTTACCACAATGGCCGCGCCTACATTTAATTTGGAAACTTCCTGGAAGTTCTCCATCTGGTCATGGTATACGACCTGAAGAGTATCAAAGAAACTGCCGTCATGAAGTACGATAAAACCGAAGCTTTTTGAGCCTCTCACACTTCTGACCCAGCCTCCTACGGTAATCTCTTTATCCAGATATTCTTCTCTGTTTCTGTAAATCTCTTTTACTGTTGTCAGCTTCATTCCTCTATCTCCTTCTCTTACGGGTATTTCATTAGTATATCGCATTGTTCTGAACAGTTCAAGGCTAAACGGAAACTGTTACTGTATATCCTCCAGATAGCAGAGAAAAACGTTCCCATTAGCCTGGAAAGTATCGGTGCTGTCCTGCATTCCGAAGTAATAGGTCTCCTGAGTGGAGGGATTATATAATATGGTATTGTAATCATCATATCCAATGATAACAACCGCCTGACCATTCTCGCCTTTAGCGATTACCGGGCGCTGAGCGCTTACTTCATACAGGATCTGTTCCAAAGTACAGCCTGTCATATCTATCACTTTCCCCTGACCTTTCAAAGCCTCATTCAAAGCAGCCGCATCAAGGGATGCCTGGGCCACAGCTTCTGGAAGGTCCTGGGCAGAAATACTCGCTCTGTCTCCAGTATTTCCTGCTTCCCATATATACTGCTGGGCGGTATTCAGGACAATTCCGCTCTCTTCTTCAGCCTTAGCCACTGCCTGGGAAGCGCTGTCATAGATTCCTGAAAGCTCTCCTCTCCCATATACGTAATATTTGTCTTCGCTTTCAGAGGAAAGCTCCATATTCAAAGTCCTGTCCGGATTCTCTATGATTTTAGTATCTACTACCAGAGGCGGCTGTCCGGAGCTGTCTGCTGCAAACTGTATGGAAGTCACATTTCCCTGGCGCACAGTCGTGGATGTGATAACGGAAAAAACCTCGTCCTGTTTGCTGCGGACATTATTCATGATCTGGTCTCCACTGGTCCCTGCAAAGCTGTCGCCCACTTTGGTAGCTCTGGACAATTCCAGAAGATTTTCCTGAATCGTTACATCAAGTACATAATAACCATCCTGATGATAACTTTTTACCAGCTCTCCATCAAAATTCTGGATCCTGACCTCTGTCATGGCAAAATCCGTTCCTCCTGAAGCATTGGTCACAATGTCGCTTTCATTTGCCACACCGTAGATCAGATCATTATTAATAAATCCAAAGAGCCGTATCCTGGTCCCCTGATCTGCCTGTATGGTCTTCTGTGCTCCTGTATTAAAATCTATGAAGGTAATAGATGTGGTATTATAAGGGTCCATACCGTCCATCCAGGCTGCATACCGGCTGTTTTCCGATACGAAGAAGCAGTCATCCTCAATCTGTTCCTGAAGGACTTCGTAAGTCTTTTCCTCCATCCGGAATCTGTAAAGGTTTCCTTCTAATAGAAGATACAAATTTCCGTCTTCGCTGACATAGGACAGTTTTTCCACATCCTTCTGAAGGAATTCACTGGATTGGAGGCTTCGCAGGAAAAATTCCTCTTCCATAGCATTCTGTTCCGCAGAATAATGGTATACGGAAGTTCCCACCTGGCCCTCATGCTGGCCTCTGTTCATGTAGCCATAAAGGATGAAATCTATATCTCCATTTTCACTTACCCGGACAATTTTGATATCGTGTCGGTTGATATCATTTCTCTCATCATTGCTTCCTGTGTCGCGGAAGCTGAAGACTCTGGTCATCTTATTTGTTTCTATATTATAAGACCATAAATCTCCCTGCTGGACAAAAGCCAGGATAGTTCCTGTACTGTCAGACATATACTGAACATCTGTATCGGTTATCCCCAGGTTTATTTTTCCATTGCTCACAAGATTCTGCTCTGTGGTAAGCACCTGCTTTACATGGCGCTGGAAATCCAACAGGTAAACCCTGGTCTGGTTATAACTCATCCGGTAAAACTCGTCTACCTGATATTTTTCCACTTCTCCGTTTTCATTTTCTGCTGAAATATAATAAGTGAGGGAAATGCTTCCTGAGTTTTCACTGATGTCCTCTATAGTAGGGATTCCCGGTCTGCTGATCTGAGGATTCAGGTCGCCCCAGGTGATCATATCTACATCTGAGTGTATATCCAGACTCCGGAAACTGTTACTGACAACAGAAGTATCCGGCTCCAGATAAGTAGTCAGGTCACCCGTGTCGTCCTGGGCGAAAGTCTTAGTGTAAAAACTATTTATGAACTCTACATACTGGGCCGTGCTGAGCCCTGCCCGCTGAAGAATCCTTGTATAATAATTCCAGGTTCCGTCTTCGGTGCTTAAAGTAAAAGTCAGGGCATATTCCTGGTTCATCAGAATTGGCTGGGACAGTGTAAATTCCACTGTAAGTCTGCCGTCTTCCTCCTCTGTAAAACTCCGTATCTTATTGTTTTCGATTACCTGTTCCCCGTCAGAGGTGCATACTTCATAGACAAGACTGTCGATTTCCCGGCCATTAGGGGTAATGCTCACCTTCAGACTTCTGTCCGTACCTACAGGAGTCAGCCCGTCCCTTACAAATCTTACATCCATGTCGTCTGCATAGGCGTACATACGGTTTACTTCTGTATCTTCGATCATCATGGCCATGCTTGGGCTGGATGCAGTTTCCATATCTGTCTTATTATCTGTAGACTGATAATTCATAAGACTGGAAAACCCTGCCACCCCGCATATAAAAATAACCAGTAAAATACCGGCTCTTATTAATTTTTTCTTCATTTACAGTCCTCTCCGTGTATATCTTCAAACAGCAGCTTCTTAAGGGTCGGTTCTACGTGGAAAGCCTGTATACAGTTTTCCCATTCCCTGGGCTGCTGTGGCTCTTCTTTTCTATTTTTATTTTTTACTGCCCGTATAAGCAGATTTTTAGGCGTATGCTCCATGGAAATAAATTCCAGGATCTGTACGTCGTAACCTGCACTTTTCAGCATCTGCGCCCGGAGTCCGTCTGTGAGAAGAGCCGCAAAGCGCTCTTTTAAAATCCCGTACTCCAGAATCGGCGCCAGGTCCTGGTTTGCCACCTGACGGTTCAATTCATGCTGACAGCAGGGCACAGACAGGATTACAGAAGCTCCCCATTTTACAGCTTTCGCCAGAGCAAAATCTGTAGCCGTATCACAGGCATGAAGGGTCACTACCATATCTACATGGTCAGCCCCTTCATAGGATGCAATATCTCCCTGTAAAAAACGCAGTTTATCATAGCCGTATTTATCTGCCAGTTTCTGGCACTTTTCAATTACGTCTGCCTTAAGGTCCAGTCCTGTGACCCGGATATTAAAGTGCTTCAGCTCTTTCAGATAATAATACATAGCAAAGGTCAGGTAGGACTTTCCGCAGCCAAAATCAATAATCTGGATTTCCCTGTCTCTGGGCAGCTTTGGAAGAATATCCTGTATAAATTCCAGATATCTGTTCAGCTGTTTAAACTTATCATATCTGGAATTTTTGATTTTTCCCTCTGGGGTCATTACCCCCAGGTCAATGAGCCAGGGAACAGGAACGCCTTCTTTCAGCAGATATTTTTTCGTTCTGTTATGAGAAAGCATAGGCGTAAAATCCTCTTTTGTTCCTCCCTTGACTTCTTTGGCCTTTATATCCATTTTTCCTTTTTTGCTCACCAGGACTCTGGCCTGGACATATCTGCCCTCCAACTGCATCTGACGGAAATTTTTCTCCATCTGTTCTGTAAGATAAGAATTCAATTCGTCCTTTTTATAGTTGTCGTGAATAGCCTTCGTTCCCTGGATGTAGGTAACCTGATACTGTACCTGACCCTTTACCGGTACCGGCCTCACCTGAAGCTTTGCCACTGGGCTTGAGCTTCTGGCATTACTCACCAGTATACGCTCAAGGTCTTCATTTACATATTTATCTAAAAATTCTCTGATATCTGTCATAATCTACCCCTGTATCTTATCTTTCCCCTGAAACTGCCGGCTTTCCTGCCTGCAGTCCATTTCTATTGTAAAAGCTTTAGGAAAAATCCGCAACCCCAAAACCAGGGGTTTTAGAAAAATAGCTATTTATTCTGCCTCCAGTGTATTGGCATAACCATTTTTCTTCGCTGTCTTCTCTTGCAGACTTCCTGACAGAATAAAACTCCCACAAAGTCTCCCAGCATTTCTCCTATCCCTCTGTTTTCCATTCCTTGAAGCTCGCTGCAGCTTTCTGCCTGCCCACAGATCTGTCCGCAGATTCTTTCGATAGTATTCTTGTCAGGATATTCATCATAAATAAAACTACCCTCATAGTCCAGTCTGTCACAGGCATCTGTAACAAGTGCCTGAAGATATCCCGCACTGGGAGGGTAGTAAGATTCCATCAGTCTTCTGTCTGCCTCCTGGGCAGCAGCCTGCTCAAATCCTTTTTTATTTATTACAGCAGATTTGTAAAACCTCTTTTTTTCTTCCATAAATCCTGTCTCCGGAACAGAAATACTCTTTAACAGTATATTCTGCTTTGTACAGAAAGTTACCCTCTCTGTACGAAGAGCAAAGGCTCTTGTTCAGAGAGGGTATTCGTTTTATTTTTATTATTGCCGGCTGGATTTTTTATTCTCTGTTTATTGTGTCTGCCGGAAAAATTATTCCCTGCTGTCTGCGAACTTCATCCATCAGCTCCATCTCCATCCGGGAATTTTCCAGATTTTCTGTTTTTCCGCTTCTATAATAAATAGTAATCTCCTGTGGGTCTGGAATCTCCCGGATCACCATGGTTCCTTCTTCCCCCTGGATCTGGCTGGGTACTCTGGAATCGGTGATCTTGGAGTAGAGAAGTTCTCCCTGAAACTCCGGATATTCCACCAGGATAGTTCCTGCCCCGTCAATGCCGTTGGAAAGTTTCAGACTGCTGCTGATCACTTTCTTCGGTTTTCCAAAAAGGCTTATCAGGGGATGT
>DGYFR06201__coassemble_641_pt1 | contig 31634 bp, 26 predicted proteins | sample DGYFR06201__metabat2_high_PE_048 | metagenome-assembled genome bin DGYFR06201
TTTTAATTTACTAACAACGATATCCAGATGCTGCTCACCAATTCCATAGAGCAAAGTCTGGCGGTTCAGGGAGTCATTTACAACTTTCAAAGTCAGGTCTTCCTGCATCATTCTGCTCAGAGCCTGTGATACCTTATCCTCATCACCTTTATTCACGGTCTTATATCTCTTATAAGTATAAGGTGTGGAAATCTCAGTTTTGCCATAGAGGAGCGGGGTATTCTTTGTAGCAAGGGTGTCTCCTGTGGCTACAGTACTCAGTTTTGCAATAGCGCCGATATCCCCTGCGTGAAGCTCCGGAACTTCCAGAGGCTTGGAGCCTTCCAGAACATAAAGCTTATTCAGCTTTTCCTCTGCTTCTTTGCCTGTGTTGTAAAGGGTATCATCTCCTTTGATAACGCCGGAGCATACCTTGACCAGAGAATATTTGCCCAGGAATGGGTCTACGATAGTCTTAAATACATAAGCAGATTTTGCTTTTGTAAAATCGTAATCTGCCTGATAGATTTCATTTGTCTTGGAATTCATACCTGCACAGGTTCTCTGATCCGGACTTGGGAAGTATCCGCAGATATCATCCAGCAGATTTGCCACGCCCTGAATATTGATAGTAGAGCCCATACATACAGGAATGATGCTGCCTTCAGAAATATTCATCTTCAGTGCTGCGGAAACCTCAGCTACTGAGAATTCTTCGCCGGCGAAATAACGGTCCATAAATTCCTCGCTGATCTCTGCCACAGATTCCATAAGGATTTCGTGATATTTTTCCAGATACTCCTGAAGATAATCCGGCACCGGGCATTCTTTTTTCTTGCCTCTGTCGATATATTTTCTTCCGGCCTGTTTTACGATATTTACATATCCTACAAATTTTCCTTCCTCACGGATGGGCATATGGATAGGAGCGATCTTCTTTCCGTACATCTCTGTAAGATCCTCCACTACCTGACGATAGCTGACATCGTCAATATCCATCTCTGTAACAAAGAACATTCTCGGAAGCTTATATTTCTCGCAAAGCTCCCATGCTTTCTGGGTTCCTACCTGAATGCCGTCCTTACCGGAAACCACGATAATAGCTGCATCTGCCGCTGCAACAGCTTCTTCCACTTCCCCCACAAAGTCGAAATAGCCTGGCGTATCCAATACATTGATTTTTACCTTACCCCATATGATTGGTACAACAGATGTTGAAATTGAAAACTTTCTCTTTATCTCCTCTTTATCATAGTCGCTCACGGTGTTTCCATCTGTCACTTTCCCCAAGCGGCTTGTAATACCTGATAAATAAGCCATCGCTTCTACCAGACTCGTCTTACCGGCACCGCCATGGCCGAGCAGGACCACATTTCTAATTCTGTCGGTTCTAAAAACGTCCATATGTAATACCTCCCAAACTTAATATGTGTATATTCTACTAAAAATTTCTCAACAATTCAAGTATTTCATTCAAATTAGACAAGGTTTTTACAAACCATTTCTGAAATCACAGGGTATTCTGCCCTACTTGTTGTAAATCCTCTTTATTTTTCACTTTAAAGCACTAAACTGTTGACATTTTTCAACACCTATCATAAAATTATTACTATTGGTAGTCAGCAAAACTGGTACATGAACCCAGGTATCAGCTTATCAGCTCTCTGCATGTCAGAATATTAAGTTTCAGAAGGAGTACACATTTAAATGGAAACCACCACCATAGGTTTTATCGGACTGGGGCTCATCGGAGGCTCCATTGCAAAAGCGATTCGAAAATTTCATCCGGATTACCAGATCCTGGCCTATAACAGGACCAAAGAGGTTCTGGAGGACGCAGTCTTTGACGGCATTGTGGATATCCCCTGCACAGAACGGGATACCCGTTTTGCTCTCTGCGATTATATCTTTCTCTGCGCCACAGTAGATTATAATCTGGAGTGTCTCCCCTGGCTGAAAGAAACCATACGGCCAGGCTGTATCCTCACAGATGTAGGAAGTGTAAAAGGAGAAATCCACCGTCAGATCACTGCTCTTGGCATGGCGGGCAATTTTATCGGTGGTCATCCCATGGCCGGCAGCGAAAAAACAGGTTATGAATATTCTACCGATCACTTAATTGAAAATGCTTATTATATCCTTACTCCATCGGAGGAAGCGGGACTTGATAAAATCGGTGCTTATACAGAACTGGTTTCCTCTATCGGAGCCCTGCCTATAATCCTGTCCTGGGATGAGCACGACTTTATCACTGCCTCTGTCAGTCATCTGCCTCATATTGTAGCAGCCTCTCTGGTAAACGTAGTAAAGAAACTGGATTCTCCTCAGGAGCATATGAAGACCATTGCCGCCGGAGGATTTAAGGATATTACCAGGATTGCCTCTTCTTCTCCTCATATGTGGCAGCAGATCTGCCTGGAGAACCCGGAGTATATTTCCAGAGTCCTGGATGAGTATATCCGGCAGATTGTCCAGGCCAAGTATCTGGTAGACCAGAGAGATGAGAACGGTCTCTATGAAATGTTTGCCCAGTCACGGGAATACCGGAATTCTTTCAGTGACGCTCCCAGCGGTCCTCTGAAAAAATCTTTTACCTTATACTGTGATGTGGTAGACGAAACAGGCGCCATTGCCACCATTGCCACGATTCTTTCCATGAACAATATAAGTATTAAAAATATCGGCATTGTCCACAACCGGGAGTTTGAAGACGGCGTTCTCCGAATCGAATTTTATGAAGAGGAAGCCCAGAAGCTTGCTGCAGAGCAGCTTAAAAAGCGAAATTATATTATTTACGAGAGGTAGAAAAATCTATGAAATTCAGCAAATCAGCTCCATTAAAAGGGGAAGTGACGGTTCCGGGAGATAAATCCATCTCCCATCGCAGTGTAATGCTGGGCGCTCTTTCCAAGGGTACCACCAGTATTACTAATTTTCTGGAAGGCGCGGACTGTCTTTCCACTATAGACTGTTTTCAGAAAATGGGAATTGAAATCGAGAAAAAACCGGGTGAAATCCTTATCCATGGAAAAGGACTCCACGGCCTTACTGCTCCTTCTGATATTCTGGACGCAGGCAACAGCGGCACAACTGTCCGTCTCCTCAGCGGTATCCTGGCAGGCCAGAATTTTCAAAGTGCTCTGACCGGGGACGAATCCATTCAGAAGAGGCCTATGAGACGAATTATCACTCCTCTTACCGCTATGGGCGGAAATATAAAAAGCATCCGTGGCAACGACTGTGTACCCCTGGAGATCCAGGGCAGCCCTCTCAAAGGGATTCATTATAATTCCCCGGTAAGTTCCGCCCAGGTGAAGTCCTGTGTGCTTCTTGCAGGTCTTTACGCCGATGGGCCTACCAGTGTTACAGAGCCATTCCTTTCCAGAAACCATTCTGAGTTAATGCTCCGCTCCTTTGGGGCCACAGTGACAAGCCAAAATACAACTGTAACTATTGAACCGGAACCTGCTCTCACCGGCCAGGAAGTCCAGGTACCGGGAGATATTTCTTCCGCTGCCTATTTTATAGCCGCAGGTCTTCTGGTGCCAGGCTCTGAAATCTTGATCAAGAATGTGGGAATCAATCCTACCAGAGACGGAATCCTACGGGTATGCCGGCAGATGGGCGCCAATATCCAGATTTTAAATCAGCGTGAGCACTGTCAGGAACCGGCGGCAGATCTTCTTGTAAAATACAGCTCCCTGAAAGGTACTGTGATACAGGGAGAGCTGATTCCCACTCTCATCGACGAACTTCCTGTCATAGCGGTAATGGCTGCTTTTGCAGAAGGCGTCACAGTGATCCGAGATGCCCAGGAACTGAAAGTAAAAGAATCTAACCGCCTGGATATTATGGTCCATCATTTACAGGCTATGGGGGCCGATGTAACGCCTACAGAAGATGGTATGATCATTAAAGGAGGCCCTCTTCTCCACGGAGCCCAGCTGGACAGTCATCTGGATCACCGGATTGCCATGTCCTTCGCTGTAGCAGGGCTGGCTTCAGAAGGAGAGACAGAAATTACCCAGGCAGATTGTGTAAATATCTCTTACCCGAAATTCTACGAAGACCTTCAAAGTCTTCAGCATTAAAAAGAGGACTGCTGTCCCCAGTGAAGATGTCCCGGAATTTTCCGGCTCTTTCCTGCTACAGCAGTCCTCTTTTTTTCAATTCTTTTTCCACTGTTGGATATCTGCCGATATCTGTATGGGGAATGGCCTCTGCCGCCACCATGAGATGCAGGAAATTGTCTACGGCCCCAAACTGGATATAGGTCATCTTATCCAGGATTTCCTCTACCGCTTCCTTAATCTCTTTATGGAGAAGCATTTTCCTTGCGCCGGCCAGAGAACTGTTTCCCGGAAGAAGAAGCCTGTCTCTGGGAATATCCGGATAAAGCCCTACAGTAATTCCAGCCTCTTTAGAAATATGGGTTCCAAAGGCTCCTGCCACATAAAAGCGCCCAATATCCTTCATTTCCAGTCCTACTTCTCCCATCATATATTCTACCATAGTCCCGGCTGCGGCTTTTGTCTTCAGAAACTCTTCTATATCCTTCTGGAAGAAAAAGAGGCCGGGCCCATATTCGGCAGCCAGTTCTCCTTCTACTTTCCGGATTTTTTCAGAAGCTTCCTCCACATAACGGCCTCTTACATCAATCCAGCCATTGAGAAACATCTCAGCCAGCAGATCCACAATACCGGAACCGCAGATACCTGCCGGCGCCCTTTCACCGATCACATGAATCTGTACCTGTCCATTTTCTATATGAACCCGGTCCACGGCTCCCGGTTCCGCCCGCATACCTGTTTTTACTACACCGCCTTCCAGAGCCGGTCCTGCAGCTCCTGCACCTGCCACCAGGAAATCCTTATTTCCAATGACCAGTTCTCCGTTAGTCCCGATATCCAGAAAAACCGAAATCTCTTCCCCTTTGTATATTTCTGTTTCTACTATACCGCTTAAAATATCTCCTCCCAGATAGTTCGCCTGTCCAGGATAACCATATACATATCCTTTTAAAGGAAAGCCCAGGTCCACGGCTCTATAGCAGTCCGGTTTCAGGGTGCGCACCGCGTAAGGGGCGGAAAATACGCAGAAAGCGTCCAGACCATAGAGAAAATGCATCATTGTAGTGTTTCCCGCTATGACCATAGATGCACACTGCTCCCCGGAGATTCCGGTATCCTGCTCCATTTTTTCAAATAGTTCCAAAAAGCTGTCTACTGTGGCTTTCCTGATTTCTTCCAGCTTCTGAGGATTATCCTTTCCGTAAAAAATTCTTGTAAGAATATCTTCTCCATAGGCGATCTGATGGTTAAACACAGACTTCTGCCAGAGAACTTTCCCCGTATTCATATCTACCAGCTCTCCGGCTAAAGTCGTACTCCCCAAATCCGCACAGAACCCATAATGTTCATCTGAAGTATCTCCCGGTTCTATATCTGCCAGCTCCCAGCTTTTCCCGTTCCATACAAGAAGCAGTGTAATCTTCCAGTCCGCCTGGCAGCAGAGAGGATATAGTTTCTTTAAGACCGGAAGGCTGCAGCTGACTTCTCCATATTCCCCTCTCAGAGCCCTCAAAATCCGCTCCTGATCCGAGACATTATCCTCCTGGCTTGGAGGCGTCAGTTCCAGATAAATTTTCCGGCTCCAGCCCTCTGGCTTTTTCTCTGTTTCCATTCTCTTCTCCTTTTCTGTCCTTCATCTTTCTGTCCCTTCCAGCTGTCTTATGCTGGAAAAATCCTACCCTCTCTGTACAGGGACACACAGGCCTCTTGTTCAGAGAGGGTATATATTTTGCTTTATATAGATTTTAAATTTATAAGGCGAAATACCTGTTCTGCCGTATCAGACAGATTCTGCCCTGCAGTCTCCGGCTCCATAGCTTCTTCCAAAGTGGAGATTCCCCTGACAACAGGGAAAAATGCATCGATTCCTTTTTCATTGCATTTTACTGCATCTCTGGTCACACTTCCTGAAAAGGCAACTACAGTCTTCCCGTATTTTTTTGCAAGGCTGGCTACTCCTACAGGCGCTTTTCCCATAGCCGTCTGTCCGTCAAGGCGTCCTTCTCCGGTAACAACCACATCTGCATCTTTCACGTAATCTTCCAGTCTGGTTTCTTCCAGAATAATCTGTATCCCTGATTCCAGAACACTGTTTGTAAAAGTAAGAAAAGCAAAGCCCAGGCCGCCTGCTGCTCCGGTCCCCGGTTTTTCCGGGTCTGCCTGAGGAAAAGTTTTTCCAGCCAGCTCTGCATAAGCACCCAGCCATTTATCCATCTTGTCGATCATTTCCGCATCTGCACCTTTCTGAGGGCCATAGATGGCGCTGCTGCCCTGAGGTCCGCACAGAGGATTTTCCACATCACAGGCAACACGGAACTCACATTCCTTTAACTGGGGAAGAACTTTTTCGTCTTTGATGGCTGACAGCTGTTCCAGCCCTCTGGCCCCCAGAGGAACCTCATTCCCTTCAGCATCCAAAAATTCATAACCCAGAGCCTGGAGCATCCCCACTCCTCCATCATTGGTAGCACTGCCTCCGATTCCCACCAGAAATCTTCTGCATCCCTTTTCAACAGCATCTTTTATCATTTCTCCTACTCCATAGGTAGTGGTATAGAGAGGATTTCTCATCTGGTCCGGAACCAGAGTAATTCCTGCTGCCGCAGACATTTCGATTACCGCCGTGTTCTCTCCTACAATTCCATATTCTGCCTCTACCGGATTTCCAAGAGGTCCTGTAACTGTCACTTTACAGGTACGTCCTCCCATTCCCTGGACCAATGCTTCTACGGTTCCTTCGCCTCCATCTGCCAGCGGTCTGATCTCTACCTGTGCCTGAGGATTACTTTTCAATATTCCCCTTTTTGCTGCCTCTCCTGCCTCCAGAGAAGACAGGCTCCCTTTAAATGAATCAATCGCAATCACTACTTTCATACCCTTACTCCTTGTCTGGTTCTTCTGTTCTTTCAATCTCTTTGATTATAAAACGAATCCTTTCGCAGTTCAACGTATTTTCTTGTTAAATAATATCTTGACAATCTTGGAAGGTTCTGCATATAATGGTACTGCTAAAATTCCATGTGGATTTTTCTGGGAGCATCCCATTTTTCGCCACATAATCGCCGTCGGTGATTATGTGGCTTTTCTTTTGCTCATAGCGGCAGTAAATTTTATTACACAAGGAGTGATAAGAAAAATGAACGAAACTTTTATGAAGGAAAAACCAGTATTCTCTCTGATCTTATCCATGGGATTTCCTATGATGATCTCTATGCTGGTGAATTCTCTGTACAATATTGTAGACAGTTTTTTTGTGGCAAAGATCAGCGAAGACGCCATGACGGCCCTATCCCTGGTCTATCCTGTCCAGAACTTTATCAATGCCATCGCCATTGGTTTTGGCGTAGGGATCAATGCCGTCATTGCATTTTATCTGGGCGCTTCGGAAAAAGAAAAGGCCAACCGGGCGGCTACCTGGGGACTTGTTCTGGCTCTGTTCCATGGATTGCTGCTGGCTGTTGGCTCCATTGCCCTAATGCCTGCCTTTCTCCGGATGTTTACTTCCCAGGCTTCTCTCTTTGATCTGGGCATGCGCTATTCCATGATCGTATTTGCCTTTTCTCCCATAATTACTCTGGGGATTTCTTTTGAAAAAATCTTCCAGTCTACCGGCCAGATGACCGTCAGTATGGTCAGTCTTATGGCTGGATGTATCACTAATATTATCCTGGATCCCATCATGATCTTCGGCCTTGGTCCCTGCCCGGAAATGGGAATCGAAGGAGCAGCCCTGGCCACCGGGCTGGGACAGGTAGTATCCCTTGTGATCTATCTGGGAGTCTATTTTTCAGGGACCCTTCCTCTCCATATCGGGATTCAGCATCTGGTGAGGGAAAAGGGGCTTACGGCCCGGTTATATTCCATTGGCATTCCGGCTTCTCTGAACATCGCCCTTCCATCCCTGCTGATTGCCTCCCTGAATGTGATTCTGACTTCTTTTTCCCAGATTTATGTAACGATCCTGGGAATTTACTATAAGCTCCAGACTTTTTTATATCTTCCTGCCAACGGCATCATCCAGGGGATCCGGCCTCTGGTAGGGTATAATTACGGTGCAAAGGAATATCACAGAGTAAATAAAATTTATCTCACTACCCTGGCTATTGACGGCTGTATCATGGTTATCGGAACCGTCATCTGTCTTCTGATCCCTGATCAGCTTATGGGACTGTTTACAGAAAATCCTCAGACTATAGAAGCAGGAAGCCTGGCCCTTCGGATCATCAGCGGAGGTTTCCTGGTCTCCACCTTATCCATCACCTCCTGCGGCGCCCTGGAAGGCCTGGGAAAGGGAACCCCTTCTCTCATTATCTCCCTGCTCCGCTATGTGGTGATCATTATCCCCGCTGCTTTCCTCCTTGGCAGAGCTTTTGGTCCTGCAGGAGTCTGGAATGCATTCTGGATTGCAGAAGCTGTGACCGGGGTGATATCTGTGTTTATCTATCGCAGAGCAGTCAGAAATCATTAACGTCAGCTCTGCATATTGCAAACCGAAATTGCATATGCTATAATGCCTGCAGGCAAAGTGAAGTGAATAGTCCATGGAGCTTGACTACAACGAAAACCCCAGTGTTGCAGCACTGGGGTTTTCTATTCCTACTTTTGGCAATGGGAGCAATAATGCATACCGCACAAATTCGTGAATCCATTCGCTTCCATAGCTTCCTTTTTCCAGATGAGCATGAGCATCAATCTATAATATTTCCTCTTTATAACCCTCTATCTGCTTTATCAACTTCTCGATATTTAGCTTTTCAAAGTCTGTTGTGTCTACAACAATATGTGGTCCATTTACAGAAAAATGATCCATTCCTCTGTCCCGGATACCACTCACAAAATCCTTATAAGAAATAGGCTTAACAACTCTGCTAGCGGACTTTTCTGGATAGCTGTCGTTTACAACATGACCTCGATGTCTGTCTGAACTATTATTTCTTTCTACAAAACGCTGATATATTTTTGAATAATTTCCTGTTAGTGTCACTGTAATCCCTATATAGGAGTATTTTTCAAGAATCTCCATCAGCGGTTCCTTTGATATATCTTCAAAATTGTTTTCTAATATAAATGGCTGATCATTTTTCATGAATTGTTCCGCCATATAATACATAATATCCATACTGGCAATACCCAGTTTCACTTTTTCCTCTCTGGAATGAAATCCCAGGTCATCATACAATAACTCTTTAATTTTGTCCTTTGAAATAACTGGAATACAGAAATGCTGAGATAATGTTTCTGCTATTGTGCTTTTTCCGGCAGCGGGAATCCCTGTAACCAATATACAATACATCTTCACACCTCCGTTTTTGCCACAATATAACCAACTCCAAGATCGTTTAACTGTCTCAAAAAATCTTCCGAAACATGTTCATCTGTTATTAACAAATCATAATCCTCTATTTTACATACAGAATGGATAGAAGATTTTCCAATTTTCTCTGATGGATAGAGCCCTATATTCATAGTGCTGTTCTCCATAACTGCTTTTCCAAACTCCACACCAGCGCTGTTATGTATCGAGGCTCCAAATTCCAGGGACAGTGCAGAATGAGATAAAAAAGCTTTATCCAATCGTATATTTTTGACCATTTGTATTGTATAGTAATCGTGACAATGCCCCCTATGTGACATTTCTCCACCTAAAAGAATGACCGAAACATTTTCTTTTTTTCGCAAAGCTTCTGCTATTGTAACAGAATTTGTCAATACCGTTATTTCTAAATCCTCTGGTAAAGATATAGCCATATAATATCCCACAGATGATGTAGTAATATAAATCACCTCTTGTTTCTCAATGTATTCTACTGCACGTTTCGCAACAGCCAAATAATCATTTTTTACTTCTGGTAAATCTTTGGGATTATATGTATTTTCCGGGTAAACTCCTTTTGGTGTTGCTGCAATAGCACCTCCATGAGTCCTTTGTATCAGTCCTTTGCTTTCCAACAACCGCAAGTCTCTTCTGGCACAATCTGCGGATATATGATATAAGCTTTGGATTTCAGATACCATAATCCTTCCAGTTTTATTTACTCTTCTTACGATATCTCTTTGTCTTTCTTCCATGAACATAAGCTTTGCCACACCCTTCTATTCTTATTTATATTTTTTTATTCGTATTTATTCTTATTTTAATTTTATTATACATGTTTATAAAAAATTTGCAACCTAATAACTAAAGTTATAAACATACGCAGAAAAGCCCTGCTGGACAATCAAGAGCAACATTAGCGGCATACACCGCCCTTAACTATCTGACAGGGCTTCCTGCAATTATTTTTCTATTTATGACAATATCTTCATTACCCGTAACCTTCTCCAGCATCTTTGAAGGGGCGCTATTTTGGCGGCTATTTCATTGCTCTCTCCTTGCGGTCAGTTTTTCGAATCGTAGTAGAAATAGGCAAACAGCTCGGAGAAAAACGACACGCTTATGGCAAAAGCAAATCCCATTCCAAGGAAAACTGCGCCGTCAAAATCTTTCACAACTCCCAGCACTATAAAAATAAACATGAGCACCCAACACACTCCCTGGGTTATGCCAAATGCACGGCTGCGTGATTTGAGCGTTACCAGCCTGTTGCGTTCGTCTAACTCAGATATTTTGTCCTCTCGCGAGAGGCTACGCGACATACTGCGCGCTATCGTAGTCAGACCGATAAGCAGGCAGAAAATGACGAGGGCAGCATCTTTAAGGTCGAAGTGCTCAAATCCTGTGTCCACACCAGCAGCCAGCAGTGCAACGCCGATAGCAGTTGTGAAGAGGCCGGAGAAAAATCCTTTTTTGTTATAGATCTTCATACTGTTTATCCTCCAATTCTTTGTTTTCTTTTAAGCAGCATAAATCCTCAATTGTCACACCAAATACCTGCGCCATTCTGTAAGCAAGCATTATGGACGGGTTATACTGTTCTTTTTCGATGGAGATAATTGTTCTTGACGAAACATGAACCAAGTCAGCCAACTGCTGCTGTGTCATTTTTGCTGCTATCCTTAATTCCTTTACCCTAGTTTTCATACACACTCTCCCGATTATATGAAGCATACTTCATGTGAAGATAACTTCATGTTATCATATGCTCCAATTACTGTCAACAGAAACATGAATGGGAAAAAGAAAAGAGACCTAGTCAAGACCACCGGCTAAGTCCAACATCATAAATTTAAGAAAATCTGCTTTGAAATAGGCAGGTTTCCTTTTGTATCCCGAGATAACTACCGCCGAGAACCTAAGAATTGGAAAATGAGCGGTACTATAGATAAATACTACGGTCAAGAATCCAAGAATTGGAATTTGAGGGGTAGAAAGTACCTAGCCAGTAAGCCCAGCATGAGAAAAGTGGAATCTGAGAGGTAGAAAACGTCGGGTTACTACCGCCGAGAAAGGGAAAAGTGGAATCTGAGGGGTAGGAAACCTAAGGTCAGTACCACCTGGGATAGGAGAAATGGGATCTGAGAGGTAGAAATCATCATAATACTACGGCCAAGAATCCAAGAATTGCAAGATGAGCGGCACTCTAAAGCGAATACTACGGTTAGGAATTCAAAAGTCAGAGGTATTTTTCGAAACACGAAAAACTCTGTCACGCTCAACTGGCTAAAGCCAATAATAAAACAACCCCCGGAAATGCCCATTTTATCAGCATTTCCGGGGTTCTGTCTGTTCTTATTCAATAATCATAGCATCTCCAAAGCTAAAGAACCGATACCTTTCCTTCACCGCCTCTTCATAGGCCGCCAGGATATGCTCCTTTCCTGCCAGTGCAGACACCAGCATCAAAAGGGTGGATTCCGGCAGATGGAAGTTAGTGATCAGAGCATCAATCATCTTAAACTGATATCCCGGATAAATAAAAATTTCCGTCCAGCCGCTCTTAGCCTGAAGGATTCCATTCTCATCTGTAGCAGATTCCAGGGTCCTGCAGCTTGTGGTTCCTACAGAAATAACTCTTTTTCCCGCCTTCTTCGTATCATTGATCAGCTTCGCCTGGTCTTCTTCCACCACATAAAACTCAGAGTGCATATGGTGGCTTTCTACATCGTCTACCTTTACCGGACGAAAAGTTCCCAACCCTACATGAAGGGTTACATGAGCAATCTTCACACCCTTTTCCTCTATCTGGTGAAGAAGTTCCTGCGTAAAATGAAGACCTGCTGTGGGAGCTGCCGCACTGCCCTCATGTTTGGCATAGACCGTCTGATACCGATTTTTATCCTGAAGCTTATGGGTGATATAAGGAGGCAGAGGCATTTCTCCCAGCTTATCCAGTATTTCCTCGAAAATCCCCTCATATTCAAAGCGGATCAGACGGTTTCCTTCCTCTACAATATCGATAACCTCTCCGATCAGAAGGCCATCGCCAAAACTGATCCTGGTTCCTACTTTAGCCTTTTTCCCCGGTTTTACCAGAGTCTCCCAGATATTATCTCCCTTTCTCTTTAAAAGCAGGATTTCTATACCGGCCTCTGTGCCGATCTTGCTTCCATAAAGCCGGGCAGGGATTACCTTTGTATCATTGATTACCAGGCAGTCTCCCGGATTCAGGTAATCGATCACATGCTTAAAATCTGTATGGGTAATTTCTCCTGTTTTCTTATCCAGGTGCATGAGCCTGGAGGAGGACCTGTCTGCAAGAGGGTCCTGGGCGATCAGCTCCTCCGGCAGGTCATAATAAAAATCTGATGTTTTCATAATCTATTCCTATCTTCCAAATACTCTGAGACCAAAAGAATTTTCCTGCCGCTGTATTCTAACCTGGGACATCAGTCCCTGTTTTGGCAGTTTCTGCTCTGGTCTGCAATGTCTTGTTATATATCATCAGGCAGGATTTGTCAAGCAGTTCAATGATAATACACCTTATCTTCCTCCAGCAGCGCTGCCTTTCCTTCCCGGACTTCCACTATGTTCACACAGCAGTTAGGCGGCACTTTCCCATGCCAGTAATTTTCCAGCCCTTCTTCCTTATATACATTGTGGAGAAGGGCCCGTATGGCACAGCCGTGGGATGCGATAAGCACCGTCTTGTCCTGAAGTTCTTTTCGGGAGGTAATGTCCTTCCAGAAGTCCTTTGTTCTCTGAAGAATATGAGGCAGGGGTTCTCCTCCTTCCGGGGGAATATACTTTTCCGGGTGATGGAAAAAGTTGTCCAGCATTTCCTGGGGAAGAAGGGCGGAGTCCTTCCCCTCCCATACGCCGAAGGAAATCTCCCGGATCCTTTCGTCATCATAAATAGGGATTTCCCGTTCTCCCAGCACCAGCTTGGCCGTGTCCCTGGCTCTTTTTAAGGGGCTGGTGAAACAGCAGGAAAAAGGCACCTCTTTCAGTGCCTTTCCCGTAATCTCAGCCAGGGCTGTCCCTTTTTCATTTAATTCTGTATCAGAAGCGCCCTGAAGCCGCCTCTGGACATTCCAGCAGGTTTCTCCATGTCGTACAATATAAATCTTCACTTATACATACTCCTTTTATGCCCGGCTGCATCTCAGTCCGTTTTTATTTTCTCAGCTCGATTCCCAGTCCTTCCAGACCATTCAGGATTTTCTTCATAGCTGCATTTACATCGGCATCTTCCAAAGTCCTGTCCTTAGCTCTGAAGGTTACAGAGTAGGCCATAGACTTATAGCCCTCCTGGATCTGGCTTCCTTCATAAATATCGAAAAGTTCATAGCTCTCCAGGATCTTGCCTCCCCTCTGGGCAATGATATGCTCAATCTGGCCTGCCAGAATATTTTTCGGCACCACCATACTGATATCACGGCTCACTGCAGGGAATTTTGCGATTCCTTCATACTTTCTGTCAAAGGTAGCAAACTTCATGATAGAGGGCATATCCAGCACAGCTACATAAGCTCTGTCGCCAATTCCATAGGAGGCTGCAACGGTAGGATGCACCTCTCCCATATAACCGATAACAGTTCCTTCATAGACAATATTTGCCTGGCGTCCCGGATGAAGGAAGGTCTTTCCTGCATTGGGGTCATAGTCTTCCTTGCTGCTCATACCGATCTTATCCAGGAATTCCTCTACCACGCCTTTCATGGTATAGAAATCTCCATCCCCGTACATACCCAGAGTAAAGATCATTCTCTCATCAGGCAGCTCTGTTAATGGAAGAGCCTTTGGAATATAGATATTTCCCATCTCATACAGGCGGACATTCTTATTTCTTCTCTTGTAGTTAGTTCCCAGAGAAGTGAGCATACCGTTTAAGGAAAGGGTACGCATAATACTGAAGTCTTCTCCCAGAGGATTTGCGATCACAATGGCCTTTCTGTGAGGATCATCTGCGGGCAGCAGAAGCTTGTCAAATACTTTAGGGCTCTCAAAGGAATAGCAGTATCCCTGAGAAAATCCGTTGAACTCTGCCATATCTCTGGCTGTCTGCTGGATACGCAGATCAAAAGGCAGTTTTCCCGTAGTAGCCTCTCCCTTTGGAAGAGTGGTAGGAATATTATCATAACCATAGAATCTTGCTACTTCCTCTGCCAGGTCTGCGGTACGGAAAATGTCATGGCGGAAAGTAGGCGCTACGATTTCATTAGTCTTCTCATCATATGCCAGTTCTACTCTGTTAAAATACTCCAACATTTCCTCTTTGGACAGTTCTGTCCCCAGAAGGTTGTTGATCTTCTCCGGCTCGAAAGGAACCCGTACAGGCTCTTTCTTTGTGGTGTATACATCCACCATTCCTCCTACGACTTCGCCGCAGCCGAATTCTTCCACCAGCTGGCAGGCTCTGTCAATAGCTGCCTGGGCATTATTGGGATCCAGACCTTTCTCGAACTTTCCGGAAGCGTCTGTACGAAGCCCTACCTTTTTGCTGGAAAGACGGATATTTACTCCGTTGAAATTAGCTGCCTCAAAAAGTACAGTGGAAACGTGGTCTGTGATCATAGAGTTCTCTCCTCCCATGATACCTGCCAGACCGATAGGCTTTTCACCGTCGCAGATCATCAGCACAGAATCATCCAGAGTTCTCTCCTGGCCGTCCAGGGTCACAAATTTTTCTCCGTCCTTTGCCCGGCGGACAACGATTTCCTGTCCTGCAACTGTATCCATGTCATAGGCATGCATAGGCTGTCCAAACTCTTCCATAACGTAATTGGTAATATCTACCAGGTTGTTAATGGGGCGGATGCCGTTGGCTGCCAGACATCTCTGCATCCATTTTGGAGAAGGTCCGATTTTTACATTTTTTACCACTCTCGCACAGTATCTTGGGCACAATTCTGTATCTTCCACAGTAACCTTTACATAGTCATGAGCGTCTTCGCTGTTTCCCTTTACCTCAACTACAGGAGGAACGAATTTTTTATTAAAAGTTGCCGCAGCCTCTCTTGCAATACCGATAACACTGTAGCAGTCCACTCTGTTGGAAGTAATCTCATATTCAAAGATCACGTCGTCCAGTCCCAGAGCGTGGATAGCGCTTTCTCCCACTACTGCGTCTTCAGGGAAAATATAAATTCCATATTCCGGAGCTTCGGGATAAAACTCTCTGGTAGAGCCAAGCTCTTCAATGGAGCACATCATTCCATAGGACTCCACGCCTCTTAATTTTCCAGCTTTGATCTGGATACCGCCGGGAGTCTTCTTACCATCGTGTCCCCCTGCAACTCTTCCGCCTTCCAAAACTACAGGAACCTTGTCTCCCTCTTTTACATTAGGAGCTCCTGTTACGATCTGAATGGTTTCTGTTCCAATATTTACCTGGCAGATAATGAGCTTGTCTGCATCTGGGTGCTTTTCGATCTTCTCAATCTGACCAATAACAATTTTGTCCAGGTCAGCGTCCAGCTTCTCATAACCTTCCACCTTTGTTCCTGACAAAGTCATGGCATCTGTATATTCCTGGGCTGTCACATCCAGGTCCGGCACATATTTTTTAATCCATGATAAAGATGTATTCATTCTCTTCTCTCCTCCTAGAACTGACGTAAGAATCTTGTGTCATTCTCATATAATAAACGCATGTCGTCAATTTCGTATTTCAGCAGAGCAATACGCTCCAGACCTACGCCGAAAGCAAAGCCGGTGTACTCATTGGGATCAATGCCGCACATTTCCAGTACATGAGGATGTACCATACCGCAGCCCAGAATCTCAATCCAGCCGGAGCCTTTACAGAAACGGCAGCCTTTGCCTCCACACTTAAAGCAGGATACATCCACTTCTGCACTGGGCTCTGTAAACGGGAAATGATGAGGACGGAATTTTGTCTTTGTCTCTGGTCCGAAAAGTTCCTTTGCAAACTCTTCCAGCGTTCCCTTTAAGTCAGCAAAGGTAATATTTTTATCAATAACCAGTCCTTCGATCTGGTGGAAAGAAGGGGAATGGGTAGCGTCTACTTCGTCTGAACGGAACACACGTCCCGGGGAGATCATACGGATAGGCAGCTTGCCCTGCTCCATAATTCTGGCCTGTACCGGTGAGGTCTGAGTGCGGAGAAGGATGTCCTTTGTGATATAGAAGGTATCCTGCTCATCCTTTGCAGGATGTCCCTCTGGAATATTCAGTTTCTCAAAGTTGTATTCATCATATTCGATTTCCGGGCCTTCCACTACCTCATAGCCCATACCGATAAAGATTCTCTCTACTTCTTCCAGGGCGATGGTATTGGGATGTCTGTGTCCCGCCTCCATTTTCTTTGCAGGAAGGGTTACATCAATAACCTCTTCTCTCAGCTTCTGCTCCAGAGCTTCTGCCTCCAGCTTCTGCTTTGTCTCTTCCAGGAGAGCTTCGATTTTCCCTCTGGCCTCATTGACCCACTGGCCTACCTTTGGACGGTCTTCAGGAGCCACATCCTTCATGCCTTTTAAAACCGCTGTCAGCTCACCTTTTTTTCCTAAAAACGCCACACGGACTTCATTAAGTTTATCCAGAGCTCCGGATTCCCGAATCTGTCTCGCAGCTTCTTCCTGAATTTGCTTTAACTTTTCTTCCATGATAATCTCCTTTTCTTAATTTGATACTGATACCCTCCGCTGCAGCGGAATACTTACGGATTTTTTTATAGCGCAGTCGTAGAACAAAGTGGGCAAGCCCACCTCAGCTCCCCCTCCCCTCAATCTTGAGGGACTTGAACACTTTGCGCACCGCCGCAATACCGCAAAGCGGTAACATACCTCATTGCGGCGTGTGCATCCTGCCCGGAGGGCTTTTTATTCTATAGGACAGTCCGGAGGACTTTCCTATAGAATAAAAAAGCTCCGTCCCCAAAAGGGACGAAGCAAAATATCCGTGGTACCACCCTTGTTCCCGCCGTGAACGGCAGGCACTCTTTCCTGTTTAACGCACAGCAACGGCACAACCTACTGGGTTTCAGAAGTGCGGCTCCGGTGTGAAACTCAATATTTATCTGAACTGAGGAAAGCTTTCAGCCGGTGACTCTCCCTCTCTGGCAGAAAATAAATATCTACTGGCACCTTCACAGCCTTTGTTTATGTCTGTACCCTATTGTAGCCATTTTGACAGTCTGTGTCAAGAATTTCTTTTTTCTTTCTTCTCTTCTTGTTCCTCTTCCTTCGTCTCTTCTTCATCCTCCTCCCTGGTCAAAAGCTGGTACTCCTTCCGAACAGCCTCTATTGCACTCTGATGTATCCAATGGAACTGCTCTTCAAAATAATAGTTTACCTGGGCTCCGATCATTACAAATATCATGCAGAAATACATCCACAGCAGAATCAATACAATGGTTGTCATGCTTCCATACATATTGGCCGCATTATTGAAAAAGTCCAGATAAATAGAAAAGAAAAAAGAAAAGGTTGACCAGCATACGGCAGAAAGCACAGCTCCCGGCAGCTGGCTACGAAATGTAGCCTTTCGGTTAGGAATGAATTTATACAGCATCAGAAACACAAGGGACAAGAGGCCAAGGGAAATCAGCAGTCTCATACTGATAATTGTGGTCACCAGCCTATCCAGAAAAGGAAACCTATTACTCAGTTCCCGCTGAAGACTGTTTCCAAATACCTGAAGTATCAAAGTAAGGACAATGGCGATTACAAAAATCAGTGTATAAATTACAGAGCGAATTCTGGTAACAATAAAATTACGGGTCTCCTGTACCTGATAGATAGTATTAAATCCATTTGTCAGCGCCTGGATTCCTTTTCCTGCAGACCAGAGAGCAATCAACGCAGAAATCGGCACCACACCCAGAGATTTGGCATAAACTTCTCCTACAATCCCTCGGATAAATCCCTCAAAGTTCTCAGGAAAAACCTGCATTACCACATTGATTACTTCTTCCCTGGTCAGAGGCGTATACTTTATGGAAGTCATGAGAAGGAGCATAAAAGGGATAAAGGAGAGAATAATAAAATAGGCAGCCTGAGCAGCATATGCCGACATATGCTTTTCGCTTAAATTCACTGCAAATCCCTGTATAAATTTCACCGCTTTTTTTATTTTTTCCACACCATCATCCCCTTTGTTTTTCACGAATCCCCGGCTTTTACAATATCATTAATATTCCCAATTTCCACATCTTTATAAAAATAAGTCAGAATTTCCTGATAATTTTTCCCTGCATCCGCCATTCCTTTGGCACCGTTCTGGCTCATGCCAACGCCATGACCATATCCTCCTCCCAGGACTTTATAACCCGTGAGGCCGCCCTTTTCATCTCTGAGCTCCTGGAGAGTAAAATATGCGCTGGGAAGGAGAGAACTTCCCATAACCTGGGAACCATCCTGTCTAGTAATAGACAGTCCTTTTGGTGCAAGGGCCGTCCGAATATCATATTCACTATGTATTTCCTTATCTCCCTGGTCTGTATGGATTACCAGCTTCAGCACACCGCTGTCATTTTCTTCTTCTCCTGTCTCCACTCCAGATACAGAGGATACGCCTTCAAACATCCCCTGAACATTTTCCAGTATCTTTCCCAGAGAAAGGTCCACTTCCCATTGATACCAAGGTTCCTGTGAGTCATAGGTGCACTCCACACTTTGAAGATATGAAGAAGGGGCAGAGGCTGCCCAGACCTGATCCGTACTGGTCTTTCCATGAGACGTAGAAAAATAGTATGCGTTAATAGGGGAACCATTATTTAAAAGAATTTCCCCGGCGGTTTCCCTCACTGCCTGGCTGGCAGCCTCCGCTTCTCCACTGTTCTGATATACCTGGTAAGAAACACTGTCATCCACCTGGGCTCCCAGATTTTCCAGGGAGCTGTTCATCATCTGGACACAGGCATAAGTCCTGGCACAGACCGCCTGGGCTTTCAGTGCCTCTCCAGGATAAGTGGCGGGCATTTCACTGGGCACCACTCCATAAAGATATTCTTCCAAGGGAAGGGTATTCACCAGTCTGAGACCGTTCTCATCCCGATACACAGTCAGACTTCCCCGATAAGAAGGCGCCCCCTGGCCTCTGGATAAAGAGATTACCTTCATGCAGGCCTTATCTTCTCCGGGAGAGAGGGTATAGCTCCCCTCTCCCAGCTGGGCGCTGTCTCCTGTAAGTTCCAGAGTTTCCCCTGTCTGATAGGTTTCTCCGCCGCTGCCCTGGCAAGTCCCCTGAAATTCTATTGTAATCCCGTCATGATAATAGCTGCTGTAGCCATTGTCCATGACCAGCACTCGAATCGGCAGCTCCTGGCTTTCTTCTTCAGTGGCGGCATTTTTCTGTCCGGCAGTTTCTGCTGCCCCAGCCACTTCTGTAATGGTATCATTGGCCAGCTCCTGAATACTGTCCTTCAGGGAAGAAACCACTTCAGCCGCACTGGCCCATTCATTTTCTTTCAGAGCAAACTCTTTTAAAATCTCAGATTCTGCAGTTTCTCTCTCCTCACCTGCTTTCCCTGCACACCACACGATCAAGATTCCCACAAGAGCCGCCAGTATGATTAAAATTTTCCATTTCATTTTATCTTTCCAGTCCATACTTCCAATATATGAAATTTTTTCAAAAGTGAGAACACTCCCACTTTTGCTCTTTCCCATCAAAGAAAAAAGCTGTCCGGAACCCCATAGAAGCTATGGAATCCCGAAACAGCCCAATTGGCTCATTGCTCGCGGGAATTAAATTCCTGCATCAAGCTTTTACAGAAAACTTATATACAGTTGTTGTATCATACTTTTCTCCGGCTTTCAAAACAGAGCTCTGGAAAGAAGCCTGATTGCAGGCATCAGGATAGTACTGTGTTTCCATACAGAATCCGCCCCGTTTCTGATAAACACATCCATTTTTTCCTTTTTCATTATCAATAAAATTGCCGATATAAAACTGCATGCCCGGAAGATCTGTATATACTTCCATGACAATACCGCTTTTCTCATACTCCGCAACGGCAGCTTTTCTCATGGAGCCTTTCTCTCTTGTCAAGGCATAGTTATGGTCATATCCACCGCCAAATTTCAGCTGTTCAAAGTCCGCCTCTAAATCTTGTCCAATTTTCTTAGGCTCCCGGAAATCCATAGGCGTTCCTTCTACCGGAGCAATCTCTCCTGTGGGGATAGCTTCTGAATCAGATACAGGTGTGTACTCTGGAGCCAGAATCTGCACTTTATGTTCCAGCAGGGCTTCTGAGCCGGCCTCATGTCCTGCCAAATTAAAATAGGAATGATTGGTCATGTTTACGATGGTATCCTGATCTGCTTCACCTTCATAATGGATCTGCACTTCATTCTCATCTGTTAATGTATAGGTAACCTCTGTATAGAAATTGCCTGGAAATCCCTGGTCCATATCTGGACTGGAAAGAGCGAAGACAACGGAATTCTTTTCCTCATCTACTGCCTTCACCTCCCATATCCGGGTACGATACCAGTCCGGTCCGCTGTGAAGGTTATTTTTATTATCGTTGACTGCCAGCTGGTATTCCTTTCCATTTAAGGTAAATCTGGCGCCTCCGATACGATTTCCATTTCTTCCGATCACCGCCCCGAAATGGCAGGAATTGTCATAATATCCCTCTGCGCTGTCATAGCCCAATGCTACATCCAGCATTTTTCCATCTCTGTCCGGCACAAGAATATTTACCAGAGTCGCGCCAAAATCGCTGACTCCTATACTCATGCCATTGGCATTTTTAATTTCATACAAAAAAACTTCCCGGTTGTCCGGGCTTTTACCAAACGGTTTTTTCACGATCCCCATAATATGTATTTCTCCTTGAACAAAAATAAAAGTCCCAAAGTGCCGTTTCCCATCTTCTGACTCCTAGCCTAAGCCAGGTGGGCAACCGCAACCGGCGCGCTGTCTTCCGCTGCATAATGACGGCCTGACATTGAAACCGGCAATATAGGAATCCCGTTTAAAGTAATGTAGGTTCAAAAATAATGGGAGCGTCGAACACCCCAGGACTTTTTCTAATTTTTATTATACTCTAGTATATGGATTATTTCAACAAAAATGCATATCTGTCTCAGGGAAATTTAACCTTGTTTTTACACAGATCTTATTTTCCTGTACATATTCCAGGCAGATTTTCCGCACTTCCTCCATGGCTTCTCTGGTATTTTTTCCCTCATAGTCCATCCGGTCAATACACCTATTTATATAATCATTTTCCTGGATGAAACGGAAACTGGAAGGAAAATTCAAATCGAAAATAAAAGCCAGATAGGAAATCCACATATCAAGGTGAGTTTTTCTTTCTTCTCTATACACACATCTGTGCTCTCTCACTGCCTGAAGTACATTCTCAGAAACCCCTTCCCTCTGGATTTCTTCCCTGGTAAGATCAAAATGAGCCTCCAGACTGTCCACAGATTTTACCCGGAAGTTATCCAGTTTATCTGCATCTCTGATAATCTTACAGTGGAGAAGGGTCCTTGGGTCCTGAACTTCTGGAAGACTATACAAAGAGTGAAAAGCAATGGCCTGTCTGATGATATCATCATAATCTCCGGATAAAATAAATTTACGAATCTCTCCTTCTTCAAAAAGCAGCCGGACGCCAAACATGGCATGGTCAAAGCGATTGTCATCATAACTATTATAGACTTTCAGCTGTTCAAATCTTCCAATATCATGAAGAAGGGCAATGAGAAGAGCCAGTTCTCTGTCTTCTTCTCCCATTCCTTCCCTGCTGCAGATATAGTCTGCCGCCTTTACCACGCCAAAAGTATGTTCCTGCTTTAAGCGGATTTTGGAATTTTCCAGGTCAAATTTCCGAAGATATTTTTCAAACTCCAGCTTGGCATGATCAAAGTCAATTTTTCCCATGGTGCGCCTCCGTTTTTTCTCTGTCCCCTAAAAAAAGAAAGGTAATATTCTATCTCTCTTTCCAAACATTTCCGTCACTGGATCTTCAATATCTTCTTTACCACTTCCGGCATTTCTCCTGCTTCCGCCACTGTATTATGGCGCACCGGCGCTGTACGGATTTCATCTATGGCTCTGGGAATCTTTACTCCTGAAATCTTTTCCAGTTCATCTGCCAGAGCAAAATCATCCATATCTCCATATTTTTTATCAATAGCAGTCATAACACTTCTGGTAAATTTATACGGACTTGCCGTAGAAGCAATCACTGCAGGCTTATCATCTCCTGTTTCAGTCAGATATTTCTCATAAACCTCTGCTGCTACAGCTGTGTGGGTATCCAGTACATACTGATTGTCCTGATAAAATCTGCGGATGATCTCTGCAGTTTCTTCCTCTGTGGCATAGTTTCCGTAGAATTCCTTTAATCCTTCTTCCATCTGAGGAGTAATCTGATAAACGCCTTTTTCTGTCAGTTCGTTCATCAACTCCCGGTTCTTCTCACTGTCTTCTCCTGCGATCCGGTAGATCAGCCGTTCCAGATTGCTGGAAATCAGGATATCCATAGAAGGTGAGGATGTAAGGATAAAGTCTCTGTTCCGGTCATAACAGCCTGTGCGGAAGAAATCAAACAATACTTTGTTTTCATTAGAAGCACAGATAAATTTTCCATAGGGAATTCCCATCTGTTTTGCATAATAGGCAGCCAGAATATTTCCAAAATTTCCAGTAGGCACTACTACATTGATCTCTTCTCCTTTTTGAAGCTCCCCTCTCTCCATCAGCTTCACATAGGCATAGACATAGTAAGCCACCTGAGGAACCAGACGTCCGATATTGATAGAATTAGCAGAAGAAAACTGATACCCGGCCTGGTCAAGCTCTTTTGCCAGTTCTTTATCATTAAACATTTTCTTTACGCCGGACTGGGCATCATCAAAGTTTCCGGTAATGCCCACCACATAAGTATTTTCCCCTTTCTGGGTCACCATCTGTTTCTCCTGAACAGGGCTGACGCCATTCTTCGGGTAGAATACAATAATCTTTGTCCCCGGTACGTCTGCAAAGCCTGCCATAGCAGCCTTTCCCGTGTCTCCTGAGGTAGCTGTGAGGATCACGATCTCATTCTTCACCTGGTTTTTCTTAGCAGCAGTAGTCAGCAGGTGAGGCAGGATAGACAGAGCCATATCCTTAAAAGCTATAGTTGGTCCATGGAAAAGCTCCATGATATAGGTGTTCCCTTTCTTTACCAAGGGAACGATCTCCTCTGTATCAAACTTGCTGTCATAAGCCTTCTCGATACAGGATTTCAGCTCTTCCTCTGTAAAATCTGTCAGAAAACGGCTCATAACTTCATAGGCAATCTCCTGATAGTCCATCTTTGAGAGGGTATCCAGATCAACATCCAGTTTTGGGATATTGTCCGGTACAAATAATCCTCCGTCATCAGACAGTCCTTTCAGAATTGCCTGAGATGCTGTAATCTTCTCTCCTGTTCCTCTTGTACTCTTATATAATACCTGCATGTTCTGTATCCTTTCTTTAGGGGTATTTATAAAACGTATGAACCCCATGCTTAAATAAATATTTCAGATCACTTTTAAACCATTTTACATTATCCTGGTCTGCAGTAGATTCCTCTACAAAGTACAAGGCTCCCTGGGAATAATCTTCCCCATCAATGGCCCTGTTTACTGCTTCTCTGGTTTCCTCTGACACTGTTACTGTATGGATCCTGCCGTCTACAGTAGGCGAAAACTGAGGGCTTCCCGCCACATTCTGCCACACAACTTCTGTAACTGTAGATGGGAACTCCGGATGTTCTATCCGGTTAAAGATTACATTAGCCACCAGGATTTTTCCTATATCATCTTCTCCTCCGGCTTCTGCCTCTACGATTTTCAGAAGAGTTTCATAATCTTCATCTGACATAGTCAGATGTTGTTCTGACATGCCAATAGACTCATTCTTCAAAAGTTCCAGATTTTCTGAACCATTTTCTGTAAAATCCAGATGAGAATCCAGCTCTCTCTTACTTACCCTCTGGCCTACAAGGACAACTTCAAAGGAGGTTCCCACCTTCGTCACTTCCGACTGAGCCTCCTGTCCAGCCAAGACACCCTGGATAATGGAGCCCAGTCCGCAGACCTCTTCCTCCTCTGTGTCAGCCTCTTCCTGCCGTTCCTCCTTTTGTTTAGGAGTCTCTTCTTGATTCTTTCCCTGGGCATGAACACTATTACAGGAAAAAGATATAGCTGCCACAGCAATGGCTCCCACTACAAAAACAGCTTTGTCCCGCCTGCTTTTCTTGGATATTTTCCGTCTCCCCGCCCATTCTGACACACGCTCTATAAGACAGTGGATGCCGGCTAAAATTGTACAAATAATATTCATACTCTTTTTTCCTTTTGTTTTCTATTGTCACAATTCCTTCAAAAGGTCTCTCTTATTTTTTTAATTATCTGTTATTGATGGCTGTCACCAGAGCATCAATTGAAGCCCGGATAATATCGGGGTCTACTCCCGCGCCCCAGGCCAGACTTCCATCTGGCTTCCGGATTCCCACATAAGCGATAGCCTTGGAACTGGAACTCTGCTCCAGCGCATGCTCCTGATAAGTTACCAGGTCATACTGGAAATCATAAGCTTTCTTCAGGGCATTGCTTACTGCATTGAGGCGTCCATTTCCGGCAGCTTCTGTGGTGATGGATCTTCCGTTAAACTCTGAGGTCACCTGGGTTGTAATACCTCCGTCTTTCTGCTGGAAATGCACCTCTGTGATATCCAGAGGAGATTTTACATTCTCAAAAGTCTTCTTAAACAGTTCAAAAATTTCCTCAGGTTTCAGTTCCTTCTGAGTATGATCAGATACAGCCTTGGCGGTATAACCCATGGCTTCTCTCATCTTGGCAGGCAGGTTCAGACCGTACTTGGTCTCCAGGATATATCCCACACCGCCCTTGCCGGACTGGCTGTTGATACGGATAACATCTGCGTCATAATTTCTTCCCAGGTCTGTCGGATCAATGGGAAGATATGGCACAGTCCAATGATCCGGCTTTTTCTCCTCCAGCCAGTGCATACCTTTTGCAATGGCATCCTGGTGAGAACCGGAGAATGCAGCAAATACCAAAGCGCCGCTGTATGGACTTCTCTCGTTGATCTTCATGCCGGTAAATTCTTCATATTTCTCACTGATCTGTGTCATGTTGCTGAAGTCCAAATTAGGTTCCACCCCTTGAGAATACATATTCAGAGCCAGGGTAACAATATCTACGTTTCCTGTTCTCTCACCGTTTCCAAAAAGGGTTCCCTCAATCCTGTCAGCTCCTGCCAGAAGTCCCATCTCCGCATCGGCCACACCGCAGCCTCTGTCATTATGAGGGTGGAGGGATACTACTACATTATCTCTGTATTTCAGGTTCTTGCACATATACTCAATCTGGCTGGCGTAAACATGAGGCATGGAGTGCTGGACCGTAACCGGCAGATTGATGATGGCTTTCCTGTCTGCAGTGGGCTGCCATACATCTAATACAGCATTGCATACTTCCAGAGCATACTCCGGCTCTGTACCTGTAAAACTTTCCGGGCTGTACTCAAAACGGTAGTCTGCATCTGCCTCCTCTGTAAGTTCTTTCAGAAGAACTGCTCCATCCACAGCGATCTTCTTGATCTCTTCTTTGGATTTTCTGAACACCTGCTCTCTCTGGGCTAAAGAAGTAGAATTGTACACATGTACAATGACATTCTTCGCTCCTTTTACTGCTTCAAAAGTTTTCTTGATAATATGCTCTCTGGCCTGAGTCAGTACCTGGATGGTCACGTCGTCAGGAATCAGGTTTTCTTCAATTAGAGTACGGAGGAAGGTATATTCCGTTTCAGAAGCGGCAGGAAATCCCACCTCAATCTCCTTAAATCCGATTTTCACCAGCATTTTGAAGAATTCAATCTTCTGTTCCAGGTTCATGGGGATCACCAGTGCCTGGTTTCCATCCCGCAGATCCACGCTGCACCAGATCGGTGCATGATCTACATAGTCTTTCTCAGCCCAGTCCAAACATTTCACCGGGGGAAGAAAATACTGCCTTTTGTATTTACCGCAATTTTTCATTCTTCAATTCCTCCCATTCCACTTTACAATAGCTTCTTATTAAGATACCATTTTCCGGTGAAAACGTCAATTCTTTTGGAGGAATTTACTCAGTTTACGCCTGCTTTCCGAAGCCCAAATACCCCTGCCAGATACAGTGCGCCTCCTATAAGCGCTCCGAAAAACAACTGTATAACCATGGCAGTTTTCAGAATATTCCCTGCCGATTCATGAAACCAGGGTGTCTGAATAATCTTCGGCAGTACTCCAGCCGCCAGAAGCCATAAAAAGACCAGTATCCAGCCGCCTCTTGTGTGAAACCGATGGATAAATGCCCCTCCTGCACAGGACAGTCCTGTGATCAGCAGCCCATAGACTGGAAGCCAGGGTATAGATACATAATCTGAAAAAATACTGATCGCAGTCTCCAGTTGTCTGGTCCCCGGAGAGCCGGAAAAGAGACTATGAGAAATCAGCATTTCCAGTTCCAGAAAAATCTTCAGTTCCACAACCATGATCAGACTCTGAAAAAAGGTCACAATGCCTGATACAAAAAGAAATTCCTTTCTGGTATGACCAAAACGCAAATAAAAATCATATCCATAGAATACCTCTGTGCCAAAGCCTATAACGCACATGATTATGCCTCCAAAAGCAGCCAGCATGGTGGCGAAAGGCAGAGCCCCAGGCAGCTGCGTCCCTGCTTTCATGGCTCCGGTAAACAGGTTTCCAAAAATCCATACTATTCCAGTCAGTGAAATATAGATATAAAACTCCTTTTTCCTGATCTTCCAAAGTGCTCTTACGCTTTTCCACATACTCTCCACCTCCTGCTATATGCGGATTTCCAGATTTTTCAACAGCTTCCAGGAAAAGTATTCCATAAGATGATAGACTACTATAAAAACCAGCAGCCAGAGCAGCGGATTTTCCTGTAAAAACAAGAACGACATCTGTATCTCAATGATATCCTCTGCATCTATGATGGCCATAACGTTATAACCCACAAATCCCCCGATACCGGCGCAGGCAACTACTATAGCAGCCAAGACGATCCACTGTTTTCTGGTCTTTAGATAGAGGATTGTCAGCAGCTCCACAGCTCCCTGTACCAGCATCATCAGCACAAAGCCCCAGAAGACCATGGTCAAATCTTCTGTTTTCACAGAAGGCCACCTTCCAAACGCAACAGCCGCTGCGGAAATAAGGGCTATGAAAAGAGCGCTGAGCAGCTTGGCAAACTGCATATCCTCAAATGATTTTTTTCTGGTATATCCCATAAAAATTTTCAAAGGTTCATATACGCTATATCTGGAATAGACCATAAGCATTAAAGTAGCCGCTGACACTATGACAAGTCCCCCTGCAAACATAGAGCCTGCAATTTCTTTCACACTTTCCAGATTCCACTGGGAAAGACGGAAAAACTGTGCTATGCATAGTAGGAAAACCATACCTGATCCCACCCAGACATTCTCCCATACGACTTTTAGGATTCTCTTACCTCTCTTCATATCACTCTTCCTCCCCGGCGCACAAAGAAACAAATACCTTCTGAAGGTTCATTGGCTGCAGTGTGATTCCCTGGGTCTGGTTCAGGGTTTCTCCCTCTTTCAGCCTGACCATAACACTTTTGCTCCTGCCTAAGATTTCCTGGTGATGGATTTCTTTTCCTTTAACTGCCTCATCTACTTCCTCTGCTCTGCCGCTGACATAGATACTGTGCTCCAGCAGTTCCTGGGTATTTTCTTTCAAAAGAATTCTTCCCTCATGGAGGAAGATTACTTCCTCAAACAGGTCTGCCGCTTCCTCAATGATATGAGTAGAGATAACAAAAGTCCTGCCGCTTTCTGTAAACTCTTCCAGTAAGAGTCTATAAAACTGTTCCCGGGCCACTACATCCAGGCCGGAAACCGGTTCATCCAGAAAAGTAAATTCCGCCTTGCTGGCCAGTGCCAGCACAATAGAAAGCATGGAAAGCATGCCCTTAGACAGCTTCAATGTCTTTTTCTTTTTATCCAGATGAAACAGTTCTACTAATTCTTCTGCCATATTCTTATCCCATTTAGGCAGATAGGCCTCTGCCATTTCCAGATAATCCTTTACCCTAAGACCAGAGGAATCTCCCACTGCATTGGGACTGATTTCCCTGGAAAAGAAAATCTGCTCAAGGGCCCTGGAGTTCTCCCACACCTTTTCTCCATTCAGAAGAACATCTCCTGAAGTGGCCGGATTCTGGGCGGAAAGAATAGACAGCAGCGTAGTCTTCCCGGCGCCATTTCTTCCGATGAGGCCGTAAATCTTCCCCTGCTCCAGTGTCAGGTCTATATTGTGGAGCACTTCCTGTTTCCTGTATTCCTTGACAATTCCCCTGCATTGTAAAATTTTTTCACTCATTTTCTTTCCCTCCCTGGTTCCATGCGATCATTTCAATCAGTTCCTCTTTGCTGATCCCCAGATTAGCTGCCTCTGCCAACATGGCTTTTACATAGTCTTCAAAAAAATGTTCCCTTCTTTTCTTTCGGATCGCCTCCTTGGCGCCTGCCGCTACAAACATACCGATTCCCCTTTTCTTATACAAAATACCTTCGTCTACTAAAAGATTCACGCCCTTAGCTGCTGTGGCCGGATTAATGGCGTAAAGTTTCGCCAGCTCATTGGTGCTGGGCACTCTTTCCTCTTCCAGGAGAATATCCCTCAGGATATCTCTTTCAATCATTTCCTTAATCTGAAGATAAATCGATTTCTCCTGATTCAAAAGTTCCTGCAAGATTTCTCACATCCTTTCTATTCTGTCTATGGACCCATAAATTCTTTTTTGTTTCTTCTCTGAATCTTGCTTTACATTTTTAGTTCATTGCTTATATGGTTCATTACTTGTGTAATTAACCATATCACTAAGCATTAAAAAAGTCAATAGAAAAACCGGAAAAACAGATTTTTTCCTGCTTTTCCGGTTTTCTGTATGAGTTTCTATTTTTGCCTGTGTCCGGCTCCTTTTCCGTCTATTTTTCAAAAGTAACTGCAACTTTGCCGCAGTTTCCACCTGCCATAAGGGCATAAGCCTCTCCGGCCTTCTCCAGTGGAAACTCATGAGTGATCAGCTTTTCCGGATGAATGTTCCACCGTACCAGGTGCTCTGTCAGTTCTTCCATTTTCCAGAGAGAAGTTACCCAAGAGCCATAAATAGTTTTCTGTCCATGGATCATATCCGGGCTGGGATTCAGGGTGCTGGTACCTCCTTCCCCTACAAAAGCAATCCTTCCCCAGTCTCTGGTTCCCCGGACCGCAAGCTGCCGGGCCTGGTCATTGGCGCTGGCATCAATAGCCCGCTCTGCTCCATGTCCCCCTGTAGCCTCCAGTATTTCTTCTAAAGCTCCCTCTCCCGGCTTAATGATCAAATCTGCAAGTCCCAATTTTTTCGCCAGATTAATCCGGTAGTCATTCATCTCCACACCGATCAGTTTATCTGCACCCATAGCTCTGGCCAGCATTAAAGCTGCAAGGCCCACTGGCCCCAGTCCCGTAACCAGCACTGTATGATTTCCGGAAATGCCTATTTTCTCAATGGCTTCATAAACGGTTCCAAATCCGCAGGCTACCTGAGCGCCGTCCTTATAAGTCAACGGTTCTGGTAATGGGATCAGGTCTTTTTCCTCTGCAAGGATATAGGGCGCCATACCGCCGTCTCTCTGCCAGCCATAAGCTCTTCTGTACTGACTCTTGCAGGATATATAATACCCCTTCCTGCAGTCATGGCAGACACCACAGCCGGAAATATGATAGACAATGACCCTGTCTCCTTTCTTAAACCGCCGCAGTCCCTGGCCTTCCTCTACGATCTGCCCGCAGGGTTCATGACCTGCAATGGTTCCTGGGATATAAGCCTCCGGTCCTTTTCCCACATGTTCCCGGTAAATACAGCGGATATCGCTGCCGCAGATAGTAGATGCCATAGTTTTTATCAGCACCTGGCCGAATCCCGGCTTTGGAATTTCAAAATCTCTCAGTTCCACTGTGCTGTTGCCTGGCAGGATCGCACCTTTCATTGTACCCATCTTAAAATCCTCCTCTGTGTTTTCTCTGTGTTTTTATTTATCTTTATTATACGTTTATATGAAGTTTCTTTAAGAGAGAACAGCGACAGCTTTCAGAAAATATGTCGTCTTTTCGCAGGTTTATTTATATTCTTTCTTGACTGTCCTCTTCTGTTCCTGATAGACTGTAAGAAAACCGGAAGAATTTCTGAAACCGCCTGTTGGATTACTAAAAACAACGTTCTTCCCTGTCAGGAGGAAATAAAATGAACACCCTGCTCCAGAATCTGGATTTTACTTTCACTGTTGAAAATATCCCCGTCCATGTCCTTACCATTGCCCTTTGCCGTCAGGTACTCCATGTACCTTTTCACAGCCATGGCGCCGGCTGCTATGAGCTGCACTATATCGTCTCTGGGAAGGGGGAGATCCATTTAAAAGATGGATATTTTCACACAGCTCCGGAAACCTTTTATATGGCAGGTCCTCACATAGAACATTCTGAGATTTCCCACAAAAAAGAACCCATGGTGGAATTCTGCCTTTATTTCCATATAGACCATTGCCTTCCCAGTATCATTAGCGGAAAAAAGCCGATCCTGTCTGCTCTGATCTCCCAGGATCTTATTCTGGAAAGAAAGGGCTCCTGTCTGCTTCCTCTTTTAGAAGAGCTGAAAGAGGAGCTGGAGAAAAAGCCCTTTGGATATGGGGAATACATCTGCGGCCTCCTCAAACAGATTTTTATTCTCTGCATCCGCAGTTCCCGGTCCGCTGCCAGTGAGGGAAATTCCTCTTCTCCTCAGAATCTGGTCCTGCAAAAATCCGTCATTGCAGAAGATTATTTTTTATATGAATATGAAAATCTGAGTCTTAGGGAACTGTCCCGCCGCTTAGGTTTAAGCACCAGGCAGACAGAACGTTTCCTGAAAGAATTTTACGGACAGACCTTTCTGGAAAAGCGGACTCAGGCCCGTATGGAGCGGGCTCTGGTCCTTCTGGGGCAGCCAGGCCAGACTGTCACCTCCGTATCCAACGCCCTGGGATACTCCTCTCCAGAACACTTTTCAGGGGCCTTTCGAAAATACTTTGGTTCCAGTCCAAAAAATTTTCTAAAAAAGTGTTGATTTTTAAAAAAATTCTGGTATAATAGCATTTGTTGGTCACGGGGTATGGCGTAGCTTGGTAGCGCGCACGGCTGGGGGCCGTGAGGTCGCAGGTTCAAATCCTGTTGCCCCGAT
>DGYFR06201__coassemble_744_pt1 | contig 24856 bp, 24 predicted proteins | sample DGYFR06201__metabat2_high_PE_048 | metagenome-assembled genome bin DGYFR06201
TCTTCCTGGAGTTCTGACTGTGGCAGCATGGGTGGCAGCCTTTATCGTAAGTGTTGGACTGGCACAATTTACAGTTCATAAGATAGAGGAGACAGACTTCTAGAAGAATAACGTCATAAGAAAAATAATTCTGGCAGAAGTCTGTTTTGTGCCGATTTCATTTTAAGGAGATGAACATGAGAAAAAACAAATACATTCCAATCGTTACCCTGCTCCTTATATTTCTTCTTGCAGCACCTGTCTGGGGAAGAGCAGGAGGAGGGGGAAGCTCCGGAGGCGGCGGCTCCTCAGGAGGGGGCAGTTACAGCAGCCACAGCAGTTATCGTAGTGGAAGCAGCAGAGGTTCCAGCCTTGCAGGGTTTATCATGCAGGCTGGCATTATGGTCTTTGCAGCCAGCGGCGGCACCATTATCCTGATCCGAAAAGCAAGGGCAGCCAGAGCAAAGAGCTGGAAAGCTATGGAAATTTTCTCCCAGCTGGGAGATAACTGGGATTATCGGGAGGTCCAGAAGCAGGTAGAAGAGACCTATTTCCAGGTGCAGGAATGCTGGCGGCGGATGGATGCGGCTTACGGCGCACCCTATCTCAGTGAAGACATGCTGGAAGAATTTAACAGTAAGCTCCAGTGGATGCAGGTCCGGGGAGAGGCGGTGATCCAGAAAAACGTAAAACTTTTAAGCGCCATGCCCGTGTATGTAGAAGACAATCCAGGAGAAGAATATGATATGATCTGGTATCTGATCCATGGGAAAATGATCGGTTATTACATAGATACAAAAACCAGAAAGGTAATCCGGGGAAATACCAGGCCGGAAGCTTTCTTTGAATATTGGAAGTTTGTTTACCGGGGAGAACGGTGGGTGCTTCAGGAGATCAGACAGAAAGAAGAGATGGATATAGATGCCCTGTCTCAGGGAATACTATGAAATACTGGCAGCAGATGGGTCTGAGGCAATTATCTGCAAAACTTAAGGAAAAAATATAGACCTGACCTGCTGTATAGTCTATAATCAACTAGAAATCTTACATGAAAGGAAACGACTATGAAAAAAATATGGAAAAGCCTTCCCTTTCGGCTGATTCTGGGAGTGGTCATCGGTATTATATTAGGACAGGCAGCAAATGAGACCTTTATGAATGTCATTGTGTCCCTGCGGTATATTCTCAGCCAGGTGATCAATTTCTGTGTTCCGCTGATCATTATCGGTTTTATCGCACCGTCTATAACAAAGCTGGGAAGCAGCGCCTCCCGGATGCTGGGTGTAGCCCTTGTCTGCGCCTATGCTTCCTCGGTGCTGGCAGCATTGTTTTCCATGGGGGCCGGATATGGACTGATCCCACATCTGTCTATTGCTTCACAGGCAGGGAACCTGAGAGAACTGCCGGAAATGGTATTTCAGCTTGATATTCCTCCCGTGATGGAAGTAATGAGTGCTCTGGTGCTCTCGGTGCTTATCGGTCTGGCTGCTGCCTGGACCAAAGCGAAAAATACGATCCGGCTTCTGGAGGAGTTTCAGAAGATGATCCTTCTGATCGTGACAAAAGTGGTGATACCCATTCTCCCATTCTTTATTGCGGCAACCTTCTGTACCTTATCCTATGAGGGGACCATCACAAAACAGCTTCCGGTATTTATCCAGGTGATCATAATCGTGTTGATAGGCCACTATATCTGGCTGGCCCTCTTATACGGAGTTGCCGGTATTTACTGCAGGACCAATCCTCTGAAGGTATTGAAAAATTATGGCCCGGCCTATATTACGGCTATAGGAACCATGTCTTCTGCGGCTACCATGGCAGTGGCTCTGAAATGTGCAAAGAAGTCTGAACCTGCTCTTCGGGATGATATGGTGGATTTCGGGATTCCTCTTTTCGCAAATATCCATCTCTGTGGTTCTGTGCTGACGGAAGTGTTCTTTGTAATGACGGTATCCAAAATCCTTTATGGAAGTCTTCCGGATCTGGGGACTATGGTGCTGTTCTGCTTCCTGCTGGGTGTTTTTGCCATCGGAGCCCCTGGGGTTCCGGGAGGTACGGTTATGGCTTCCCTGGGGCTGATCACAGGAGTAGTTGGATTTGATGAGACGGGGACAGCTCTGATCCTTACGATTTTTGCACTTCAGGACAGTTTTGGAACTGCCTGCAACATTACCGGAGACGGAGCTTTGACCATGATCCTTACCGGATATGCCAGAAAACATGATATCAAGGAACAGAAGATAGAATTGGAATTATAAAGGAAGATAAAAAATGGATCTGAAGGAACTGGAATATTTTAAAATCGTGTGCGAGCAGAAGAGCATTACCAAAGCGGCTCATGCTCTGTATATGACCCCTCAGGGACTGAGCAGGATCATAAAGAATGTAGAAAATGAAATGGGGGCTACTTTGCTGAACAGAACAGCATCGGGGATCAGCCTGACCAGATCAGGAGAATATCTCTATAAGCATCTGAAAGATTTTATAGGGCCTTACCGGATGGTGTGCAGCGAGATTCGTTGCATGGAGCAGCAGGAGAAACATGAGATCGATCTTCTCTCTGCCTACGGGATCCTGCGTCTGGTAACGCCAGAATGCATTGCAGACTTCAAAGAAAAGTATCCCCAGATCAGTCTTCACTACCGGGAATATCCGGATCATCAGGTGGAGAGCCGTTTTTTGTCCGGGGAGGGAAACGTGGCCTTTACTGTGGGGAACCACAGCTTAAAATATATGGAAGCCACTTTTATGGAAAAGTTTGAGATCAAGCTTCTGGTGAACCAGGCCCATCCTTTAAGCAAAAAGGAAACGGTTTCTATCCAGGATCTTGAAGGCGAGAGACTGTATATTGAAAGTCCGGAATTCCACATTCACAGTCTGATCGTGGAAAAATGCCGCAAAGCCGGTTTTGAGCCAAATATTGTCTTTGAAACCAGCGGCTTCAGCCTCTGCCACAAAATGGTCCAGCAGAACAAAGGGATTTCTGTAACCGTAGATTTTATTTTTGACGATATGAAACAGGAAGATCTGGTCATGATCCCCTTTGAGGACGGCCCTTACGAGTGGGAAACCTATATGCTCACCAGAAAAGGAAGCACACCCAACCCGGATATCCGACTCTTCCACAGCCATGTAATGAAATGGCTGAAGGATATCAAAGAGAAAAATATTTCCAGATAGTATCACAGATTTGTTGAAAGGAATCAAAGCATTGTTGATTTTCCCATTGAGGAAACCGTGATATGATACAAGTGAATTCACTTATATTATATCTTCTTAAAGAAAGAAACACATCCGATTGGCGTGGGATGTGTTTCTTTTTTTGTGTAACTATCCGAAGCCGCATGGCGTTTAGCCACAAGCGAAGATTTAGCTGCGGCAGCAGCGGGAAAGCAGCGTTAGCTGCGAATCTGAGCTGTATGGCTGAATAGTTACACACCCACCCTATCAATAAAACGTTGCAGGTACTCAATAAAACGTTGATGGGAAGAACGGAGAAGGATTGTTATAATATAGACAAACAATGATTGTCAAAGAGACATAGGAGGTTAATATGAGTACATTCAGACTTACGACTATCGAAGAATTCGAAGCCGCAACCCAAAGACTTCTGGAAACAGGAGCAAAAGTAGGTGCAGATTCCTGGCAGGCACGTGTTAAGAATCAGACTCCACACTGTAAATTCGGAGAGGAAGGTATCTGCTGCCGTATCTGTACCATGGGTCCCTGCCGTATTACAAAAAAGGCTCCAAGAGGAATCTGTGGATGTGACGCTCACGGAATCGCAGGAAGAAACTTCCTTCGCTTCACTGCCGGCGGAGCCGCTACCCATTCTGACCATGGAAGAGAGATCTGTCATACTCTTCACACCGTTTCTCCAGATGGAAACTACAAGGTAAAAGATCCGGAGAAACTGATCCGTATCGCAAAAGAGTGGGGCGTTGAGACAGAGGGGAAGGATATCTATGATCTGGCCCATGAAATGTCCGAGCTGGCATTGTTAGAGTACGGAAAACCTTTCGGCGTTCAGAGATGGCTGACCAGAGCGCCGGAACATACAAGAGAACTGTGGAAAAAGGCAGAAATTGAACCAAGAGCCATTGACCGTGAGGTTTCCACAGCTATGCATATGACCCATATGGGATGTTCTTCCAAACCGGAAGCTCTGGTAAGACAGGCCCTTCGCGCAGGTATGTCTGACGGATGGGGCGGTTCCATGTGCGGTACAGAATTTTCTGACGTAATGTTCGGAACTCCAAAGCCTGTAGATACAGAAGCAAATCTGGGCGTAATGAAAGAAGACGAGGTAAATATCATTGTTCACGGACATGATCCAAGCCTTTCTGAGATGATCTGTGAATATGCAGAAGATCCGGAAATGATCGCTCTGGCAAAATCTTTAGGCGCAAAAGGAATCAACGTAGCCGGCGTATGCTGTACTTCCAACGAGGTTGCCATGAGAAGAGGAGTGCCTATGGCAGGTAACTTCTTACAGCAGGAAAACGTAGTTCTTACCGGCGCATGCGAAGCTATTATCGTAGACGTTCAGTGTATTTTCCCGGCACTTGGACCTCTGTCCAAATGCTTCCACACTAAATTTATCACAACTTCTCCCATCGCTCAGATGCCGGATTCTGATTTTATCCGTTTCAATGCAGAGACAGCAGGAGAAAATGCAAAACAGATCGTAAAGATGGCTGTGGAAAACTTTGTAAACAGAAAACAGGAACTGGTACATATTCCTCAGTTAAAACAGAAAGCTACCGTTGGATATTCTGTAGAAGCCATCATCAAACAGCTGGATAAAGTGGCAAGCTCCCAGGGAGATGAGCTGGGAACTACAAAACCGCTGATCAACTGTATTACCTCCGGTGTATTAAGAGGAGCAGTTGCCATGGTTGGCTGCAACAACCCAAGAGTACGTCCTGATTCTGCACATATCGAACTGATGAAGAAACTGATCAAAAATGATATCATCGTTGTCCTTTCCGGATGTTCCGCTCAGGCTGCTGCAAGAGCAGGACTGATGGACAAGAGAGCCAAAGACCTCTGCGGCGACGGCCTGAAGAGAGTCTGTGAACTGGCAGATATCCCTCCGGTGCTTCACATGGGCTCCTGCGTAGATATCAGCCGTATGATGGTGCTGGCTTCTACACTGGCTAAGGACTCCGGATTAAATATTTCCCAGCTTCCTTTAGTAGGATGTGCGCCTGAGTGGATGTCCGAGAAGGCTGTATCTATCGGAAACTATGTAGTGGCAACAGGTATCGATACTTTCCTGGGTGTAGATCCACAGGTAAGCGGTTCCTCTGAGATGACTTACTGGCTCACAGAAGGCGTCAGAGACTGGGTAGAGGCTGCTTACACTGTTGAGAAAGACATCGATAAACTGGGAGACGCTATTATCGCAAGGATTGAAGAGAAGAGAGAGGCTCTGGGAATCTGAGAAAGAATTGGATAACTTATTATAAATCATAGCTTAGAAAAGAGCGGGTATGGTCTGCACAGAAGAACATACCTGCTCTTTTCTTGTTTTCGGATTTATCTACTCAGGAGATAAATCCGGAGTATACTCCAGAAAAAAGGAAAATTGAGTAAATAAAGTGGTTGACCTGAAGTATGCTGAAGGCTTTATGATATAACAAAATATAACACAGAAAAATGGAGGGGAACCATGAGTGGAAGTACTTTAAAAAGAACTTTTGGAATGAGGGAAGCGGTGACTATCACAGTGGGCACCGTAGTGGGCGTTGGGCTTTTTACAACAGGAGCAAACGTCGTTGGTGATATGGGACCGGCGGTTATACTGGCTACCTTTGTGGCCATGCTGATCAGTATATATCCGGCATTGCTTTATGCAGAGATGGGAGCAGCCCTGCCTTATGCAGGGGGAACCTATAAATATGCTTCTTTAGGGATTGGAAAACCCTTTGGAATGCTTGCAGGATGGAATTTTATTATTTCTCTGGTTGCAGTTACCAGCGGGGAGGCGCTGGCCTTTAGTTTTTATTTTAAAACGCTATTTTCTGCACTAGGTGTGGAACTGCCAATCAGCGACAGAACTTTGGCAACTATTGTTGTTGTTATTTTTATTATTACAAATGTCTTAGGCGTAGAAATGACAGGAAAGCTTCAGAACGGGTTCATGTTTTTCTTCTGGGGAGTAGCTATTATCTGGTTTATAACAATGATTCCCAATGTACAGCTGCCATATTTTCTGGAAATGCCGGAATTTATACAAGAGGAGACTCCTTTAGGATTTGTGGCGGCAGTTAGCATGATCTGGTGGTGTTTTGCGGGATTTGAGACCTGCTGTGCCATGGGAGAAGAAATTAAATTTCCTCAGATTAATATTCCCAGAGCTTTATTTTTAGCGCCATTTATTGTATTTGCTGTCAATGCGGCCTTTCAGTGGTTTTTAGTGGGAATTGTTCCTACAGAAGAAATTTCTGCGTTATCTACAGCTTCAGCGCCTTTTGCAGAGGCCATGACAAAAGCAGGTATTCTTGGTTTTCCGTTGATTCTTTTGGCTGCCGGAATTGCTTTTGGGGGCGATTTTTCTACATTGAATGCAAGTATAGCAGTACCTCCCAGATATTTATTTACTATGGCAAGGGATGGGGCAATGCCTAAAATTTTCGCCAGAATCCACAAAAAATATCAGACACCGTATATTGCAATCCTGACACTTGGCATATTATCCGCGTTTTTGATCGCGTCAAATTCTATGGTATATATTGCTTCCGTCAGCTTATTTGCAGATTTGTTTTATTACGTGATTGGAATCGGCGCGTCTTTTGGTCTTAGGAAAAAACATCCTGAATTAAACCGTCCTTATAAAGCACCGGGGATTATGATTGGAGCGCCAGTCAGCGTGATCATTTATATTGTGATGATAACACAGTTAGAGCAGGAAGCTCTGATAACAGGAGTAGTCTGGTGTGCGCTTGGGCTGGTTGTCTACGGTGTATGCCGCAGAATGTACAAAGATGAGGAAAATGAGGAGGAAGCCGGTGTTCTTCAGCCGGAAATTCCTTCTCCGGAAGAAAAGAAGAAAATGGACAGAGAATTTAATATCTGGAAGACAGTTGTGGCAGCAGCAGTTATTATAGTGTTGTTCGCCTATGTAGTTCCTTTTCTTATCTAGTCTGGCGGCGGCAGCTGTCGTATTAATGCAATATTTTTGCTTAATGCGGCAGTTGTTTTTTTATCTTCTTGTATTGGAACTCTTTCTGAAAGGTGCTACAATAGTACCACAACAGAAAAAGGAGCGCAAAAATATGAACAGAGAATTTTTTATGGAAAATCGGAAAGCCCTTTACAGCAAGACAGAAGAGAAAGGGCTTCTTCTTTTATTCAGCGGCCATGCACCCAAGAAAACCAATGATGAAAATTATCCTTTTTTTGCAGACCGCAGTTATTTGTATTTTACCGGCGTACACCAGGAAGATACCATACTGATGACAGAGATTTACACCAAGGAAGAGTGGAAAGAAGCTCTTTATATCCTTCCTCCTGACATGTTGGCAGAGCGGTGGACAGGAAGGCGGATCAAGCCGGAGGAGGCAGAAGCACAGTCCGGTATCCAGGAATACAGAAATACAGAGAATTTCCAGAAAGATCTGGAAAACTGTCTGATGAACAAAGGATTTACCACGGTTTATATGGATTTTGGAAAGCTGGAGGCTTCTGAGGCAGATACAGAAAGCTACCGTCTGGCAGCCTGGCTCAGGAAAGAATATCCCTATGTGCAGATTAAAAACCTGAATCCCTGGATCCGCCAGCTCCGCACCATCAAAAAGCCCTGTGAACTGGAGGCTCTCAGGAAGGCGGAATGGGTGACAAAAGAGGGAATTGAGGCTATGATGAGGGCTTCTAAACCGGGAATGTTCGAATATCAGTATAAGGCAGAGTTTGACTATGCCCTGGCACAGCATGGGATCCTTGCACCGGGATTTCCTTCGATTATATCTGCAGGACAAAATAATTTCTGCATTCACTATTATTCCTACCGGGGACAGGCTCAGGATGGAGATATGATCTTAAACGATGTTGGTTCCGGCTGGGACCTGGAAGTCAATGATATTTCCAGGGCTTTCCCCTGCAACGGGAAATTTACAGAGAAACAGCGGCTTCTCTATGACTGCGCCTACCGGACATCTGAGCATATGTTTGAAATCCTGAAACCGGGAATTCCTATGAAGGACGTGGATTTAATTGCCAGAAAATATAACTATGAGCAGTTAAAGGATATCGGTCTTTGCAAGAGCTATGAAGATATCGGGACCTATATGTGGCATGGGGGAGCCCACCACGTTGGCTTTGATGTTCATGATGCAGTGGCACCGGATCTGATCACGGCACCAGGCATGGTATTCTGTGTGGATATCGGGATTTACTGTGAAGAATGGGGAATCGGCTTCCGTATAGAGGATAACTGTCTGATCACCGAGGATGGCTGCGAAGAGCTTTCTTATATGATTCCGAAAAAGGCAGAGGATATTGAGGCATTTATGGGGAGAAGGTAGAAGATGAGAAAGATTATTTTAAGTGCGGACAGCACCTGCGACCTGGGAGATGAGCTGAAGGAAAAATATCAGGTTCATTATTATCCTTTCCATATTATCCTGGAAGGAAAAGATTACCAGGATAATGTAGATATCACGCCGGGAGATATTTTCCAGAGATACTATGAGAAAAAGGTACTGCCTAAGACAGCAGCTATCAATGTGGAAGAATATGTGAACTATTTCCGTCCCTTTGTAGAGCAGGGATATGAAGTGGTACATCTGAATCTGGGAAGCGCCCTGTCAAGCGCCCATCAGAACTGTATGCTGGCGGCCAGGGAACTGAAAGGAGTCTATCCTGTGGACTCTGGAAATCTTTCTACCGGGATCGGACATCTGGTCCTGGACGCCGGAGAAATGATAAAAGAAGGACTGGGGGCAGAAGAAATCGCCGGGAAACTGAACCAGAGAAAGAATCTGGTCCACTCCAGCTTTATCCTGGATACTTTAAAATTTATGAGTGCCGGAGGACGGTGCAGCAACGTTATGGCTTTAGGCGCCAATCTGTTGAATATAAAGCCCTGTATAGAGGTAAATAATAAGGACGGTTCTATGGATGTAGGGAAGAAATACCGCGGTTCCCTGAAAAAAGTCCTGCCTCTTTATGTAAAAGACAAACTTCAGGAATACCAAGGAATCTGTACAGATAAAATCTTTATCACCCATTCCGGCATTGACCAGGAATATATTGAGCTGGTAAAGGAAGCTATCCAGGAGGAAAAAGAGTTCCAGAATATCTATGTGACCAGGGCAAGCTGTACCATTTCCTGTCACTGCGGGCCTAATACCCTTGGAATATTATTTGAGACAAAGGAGTGAGGGAATGAGGATTTTAATCGCAGAGGATGAGAGAGACCTGAATCACATTCTCACAGAACGTCTCCGAAAAGAGCATTACAGTGTGGATGCCTGTTTTGACGGACAGGAGGCTCTGGATTATCTGGAGGGGACAGAGTACGACGCCCTGATCCTGGACATCATGATGCCGGTCATGGATGGACTGACGGTATTAAAAAAGCTCCGCAGCAGAGGAAACTCTGTCCCTGTGCTCCTGCTTACAGCCAAGGACAGCATAGAAGACCGGGTGAATGGACTGGACGCAGGAGCCAATGATTATCTGGTAAAGCCCTTCGCCTTTGAGGAGCTGCTGGCCAGAATACGGGTCATGCTCAGAAAACCGGCAGATGCTCCCAAGACCTGCTACAGCGTGGGAGATCTGGAGGTACACCTGGATACTCATGAAGTATACAGAGGAGGAAAGCAGATCACCCTTTCCGGAAAGGAATTTTCTCTGCTGAGATACATGGTGCAGAATCCGGGTATTGTCCTTTCCAGAGATAAGCTGGAGCAGCATATCTGGAATTATGATTTTACAGGAGGCTCTAATGTGATCGACGTGTATATCCGGTATCTGAGAAAGAAGATTGATGAGGGACACGATAAGAAATTGATCCACACTGTCCGGGGAGCCGGCTATGTATTAAAGGAGCAGGAATGAAAAGATGGTCCTTAAAAGTTAAACTTACCGTTTTATATACCTTTTTCATGACACTGGTCACCTGTTTTGCCTTGGGGGTCCTTTTTTCTCTCAGCAGCCAGGAGCTGCTGTCCTCAGTCCAGTCTGACCTGCGGCAGCAGGTAGAAGAAAGCCTGGAGGATGTGGAGGCAGAAGAGGGCTGGCTGAATGTGGACAATGATTTCTATGATCTGGAAGACAGTGTCTATCTTTCCCTTTACAGTGAACAGGGAGAGTTTCTCTACGGCAGGCTTCCCTATGGATACAATGCTGGGGCGGAGTTTATGAACGGTCAGATCCAGACGATCCGGGATGATCAGGAGGAATGGTACATTTATGATGTGAGCCACAGGATAGAAGGTTACGGAACCGTATATTTCCGGGGGATTACTTCTGTTACCAGGGCAGAAAACAGTATTGCTATTACTATTCGGCTCGCAGTGATCATTCTTCCCCTGCTGGTAATTTTGACGGGTATTATAGGATACCGTTTCACCAGAAGGACTCTTCTGCCCGTTCAGAAGATAACGGAAACCGTCAAGAAGATCCGGAAGGACGAGGATCTGTCTCAGAGAGTGGGCTTAGGAAATGGAAAGGATGAAATCTATCAGCTTTCCGAGACCTTTGATCAGATGCTGGAAGAGCTGGAGGAAACTTTTAAAAGGGAGCAGCAGTTTACTTCTGATGTATCCCATGAACTGAGGACTCCGGTGACAGTGATCCTGGCCCAGTGCGAGGCCATGATTCAGGACCCGGTATTTACGTCAGGGCAGAAGGAACAGGTGAAAGTCATTGAACAGAAAGCCCGGTCTATGGCCAGGATGATCTCTCAGCTTCTCCTGCTTTCCAGGGCAGACCAGGGAAGGCAGCAGGTGCAGAAGGAACGTCTGAACCTTAGCGAACTGACTCAGATGATCGCTGAAGAACAGGAAATCCTTGCCAGAGAAAAAGAGATTCAGGTCCTTGCTGAGATTCAGCCAGATATTTACGCCCAGGCAGATGAAAGCCTTTATATCCGTATGCTGGATAATCTGATCTCCAATGCTGTGAATTATGGAAAAAAGGGCGGATATGTAAAAGTCCTTCTTTCAGAAGAGGAAAATATGGTAAAGGGCGTTGTAGAGGACAATGGGAAGGGAATTCCCCAGGAAAGTCTGCCCAGGATCTGGGAACGCTTTTACAGAGTGGATACTTCCAGAACAGACCAGGAACATTCCGGTCTGGGCCTATCTATGGTAAAATGGATTGTCCAGGCCCATGGGGGAGAAATTACCGTGGAGAGCCAGGAAGGTCAGGGAAGCAGGTTTATTTTTCAGATTCCGGAAGATTAAAAAAATAAATTTTTTTTAATCTGGTTTTAATCTTTCTGTTTTATAGTAATACTAACAAAAGAAAAACAGAAAGGGGAAATGAAAAATGATGAAAAAATATATAGTATTAACAGCACTCACACTTACACTTACAGGAGGACTTCTGGCAGGATGCGGCAGCGGCAATGATATCGGACAGGATGCGGCAAAGGAAGCGGCTTTCGCCGATGCCCAGGTCTCTGAGGATGATACCAGCAGACTGAGAGTAAGCAAGGACAGAGACGACGGAAGAAGTATTTACGAGGTAGAATTTACTGTAGGAAATACAGAATACAATTATGATATCGATGCTTCTGACGGATCTATCCTTACCACAGAAACAGAAGAAGTCCAGGGAAGTGCTAGTACTGCCCAGAGCGGAACACAGAACAGTACTACCCAGACACAGGATGACAGTCAGGACGCAGCCGCTCAGCAGGGACAGGAGACTGCCCAGAGTACTGACACACAGACAGATCAGACCCAGGCTGGGCAGAGCGCACAAAATACTCAGAATGGACAGAACAGCGGAGGTGCTGCTAATGTAGCAGTCAGTGAGGCAGATGCCAGAGCCGCAGCCCTTGAGAGAGTGTCTGGAGCCACAGACAGCGACATTAGAATGGAACTGGATTATGATGACGGCCAGTATATCTACGAAGGCGACATTATCTACAATGGTAAAGAGTACGAGTTTGAAATTGACGCCAATACAGGAAACTTCTTAAAGTGGAGCGAAGAGAGAGATTAAAAATTCGATTTCAAGTGGAAAGACCCTGAGGAACTTCCAGCTGTGCAGGATACGGCGAGAAGACCTCAGGGTCTTTTATTATATAGTACATGGCTACACTGAGGGAAACTTCACTTTCTAAGTAATGAGCTGTTTTATGGACCCATTTTTAATAAATAAAGTGTGGGAACGGTTACAGAGAAGAAATCAGGTTATGAACCGTACTTTGCGGCCTACCGGAACGGTTATAGAAAAGAAAATCGGCTATGGACCGTACTTTACAGCCTACCGGAACGGTTACAGAGAAGAAAATCGGCTATGAACCGTACCTTACGGCTTTCCGGAACGGTTATAGAACGAAAAACAGGTTTTAGACCGTAATAACAGGGCTAAAGGGACGGTTAAAAAGAAGAAAATTGGGTTAAGAACCGTAACTGTATGATTCCAAGGACGGTTTATATGACCTGAAGTGTATTTTGAACCGTTTCTTTCATTCAAAAATATGATTGAATAAAGACGGTAGGAAGTTGACAATAGGCCAGAGATGGTTGATTGTAAACCATTTTAAAGTCAATGGTTGACAATACAAAAGAAAAAGTGATACACTATCAGACAGAAAGTGAGGAAAAGTGTATGGCTGAAATGGTAAGACAAAAAACGAAAACCTATGACCTGGTCTATATAAGTATCTTTGTTGTGCTCATAGCAATCTGCTCCTGGATCTCCATACCGCTGACTGTACCGGTGACCCTTCAGACCTTTGGAGTATTTATGGCGGTGGGACTTCTTGGCGGAAAAAGAGGAACCCTGGCGGTACTGGTCTATATTCTCATGGGAACCCTGGGTATTCCGGTTTTTTCAGGATTTACAGGAGGTATCGGCATAATAGCCGGAACCACAGGAGGGTACATAGTGGGATTCCTTTTTTCAGCTCTGCTGATGTGGGGAATGGAAAAAGCTTTTGGAAGAAGCACAGCTGTATTGGCCCTGTCCATGGTCCTGGGTCTGGTTCTCTGCTATGCAGTAGGGACGCTGTGGTTTATGGCAGTATACGGAGCTTCTTCAGGAGCCATAGGTATCCTTACCGTTCTGGGATGGTGTGTATTTCCTTTTATTATTCCTGATGTGGCCAAAATTGTTTTGGCTCTTATATTGACCAGAAGACTGTCGGGAGTGATACAGAGATGAAAGAGCCTTTAAAACTTCGGGCCCATCACGGTATGTGCCTGGCCTTTTTTGAAGGAAAAGGATACAGCAGTGCTTTTACAGAAAATATGGGAAAAGTCCTGGAAGAGATGGAAGCGGACACACTTCTGGAGCTGTGCCGGGAGAAAGATATTATATGCAGAGCCTGCCCAAACCTGGAAGAGGGAGTCTGCATTACCGGAGAAAAGGTAAAAGCCTATGACGAGAAAGTGCTGAAAGCCTGCGGACTTCAGCCAGGCAGCAGACTTACCTGGCAGGAATTTTCAAATGCAGTGAAGCACAATATAATAGAAGCAGGAAAAAGAAAAGACATCTGCGGCGACTGCAGCTGGACAGAAATCTGTTCCAGGAAGGAACAGATTGAAAATGGTTGTGCCAGCACACCAGAGCAAAAATAAAGGCAGGAGATATTCTGTGATAGCCGGATAGGGAATCTCTATTTACAGAATATCTCCTGCCTTTTCGCTTTTCAATTCTATCTGGTGCCGTAATCCTGGTCGATACAGATCACTCCATAGAAATTTCCAGGCAGATTGTGAATTTTGGATAAAAGGGCCTTTTCCACTTCACTGGGAGTCATAGGGCAGTTATAAGGAACCACCACATCGAAAATAAGGTTGGTATGGGAAGGGCCGGTTACCATGCGGAAGTCATGCATTTTCAGCTCCGGATCCAGCTCATTGAGAAGCTGGTTCATTTTATCCCGCATTTGATTGGAAAAATCATCATCTGTCACTACCGGGTCCATATGTATGGTGGCGGTACAGTTCAGGCGCTGCTTCAGCTCCCGCTCAATGTTGTCGATCTCATCATGGATCTTCAGTATATCCCCTTTAGCAGACACTTCTGCATGAAGGGAAATGATCAGATTTCCCGGACCGTAGTCATGGACCAGCAGGTCATGAATCCCCAGCACAGAGGGATGAGCGTTTACAATGCCCATGATCTGCTGCACCAGCTCTTTTGTGGGAGGCTGGCCCAGAAGGGGATCCACAGTTTCCTTCATGGCGGTAATGCCTGTATAGAAAATAAAAAGTCCTACCAGGATCCCGCACCAGCCATCCAGGTTAAAGTCTGTAAACAGGCTGGCAATAGTTACCAGAAAAACAAAAAAGGTAGAGATCATGTCGCTGAAGCTGTCGGCGGCAGTGGCTGCCATGGCTGCACTGTTCAGTTTCTTTCCCAGTTTTTTATTGTAATAAGACATATAAAATTTTACCAGGATAGAGGCTGCCAGGATCACCAGGATCAGAGGACTGCATTCTATGGCTTCTGGATGAAGGATTTTTTCTATAGAAGTCTTTACCAGCTCAAAAGCCATGATCAGTACAGCAGCGGCTACAAAAAGCCCTGAGAGATACTCAATCCTGCCGTGACCGAAGGGATGCTGAGAATCCGGCCTCTGCCCCGCCATTTTAAATCCGATGAGAGTGATAAAAGAAGAACCTGCATCAGACAGATTGTTTACTGCATCAGCAGTTATGGCAATGGAGCCGCTTAAGATTCCGGCAAAAAATTTTCCTATGAAGAGAAGTATGTTCAGCCCGATCCCCACAGAGCCGCAGAGCATGCCATAGGCCTGACGGACCTGGGGAGAGGATGTATTTTTGTAGTCTTTAATGAACATTCTGGCAAGGAATGATATCATAAAAACACCTCCGTTTTGGTCATTGGATATTATTCTATAATAAAAGAGAATTTGGTGCAAGAGAAAGATGGCAATATATTGGAAATCGGAGAAAAATGTGGTACACTAATAAGAAAGTATGATAAATGGAGGAACAAGATTATGAGAGCTGAATTTGATGAAACACTGGTTACAGGAAATGATATGATTGATTCTCAGCATAAAGAACTTATTGACAGAATTAATCAGCTTCTGGAAAGCTGTGAGGACGGTCAGGGCAAGGTAAAAGCAGTAAAAATGCTGGATTACCTGCTGGACTATACAGTCTTCCACTTTGAGGCAGAAGAGAAGCTTCAGGAAGAGATCCAGTATCCGGGCATTAAAGAACATAAAGAAAAACATCAGGAGTTTAAACAGGCAGTAAAAGAGCTGCAGGAAATGCTGGAAGAGGAAGAAGGTCCTACAGAGGCATTTGTATCTCAGGTACAGAAAAATGTAGTGGACTGGCTTTACGACCATATCAAAGGCTTTGACCGTTCTGTGGCAGAATACAAATTCATGGCTTCCAACACAGACAGACTGTAAGGAGAGAGGCTATGCTGCTATTTGTTGAATATCCTAAATGCAGTACCTGCCAGAAAGCAAAAAAATGGCTGACAGAGCAGGGACTGGAGTTTCAGGACAGACATATTGTAGAGGAGAATCCCACAAGAGAAGAACTGGAAAACTGGTATAAGCGAAGCGGCCTTCCTCTGAAAAGGTTTTTTAATACCAGCGGAAATAAATACAAAGAACTTCACTTAAAGGATAAGCTGCCTACTATGACTGAGGAGGAACAGCTGGAGCTTTTGGCTACAGACGGAATGTTGGTGAAACGTCCAGTTTTGGCAGGCGAGGACTTTGTTGTCACAGGCTTTAAGGAGAAAGAGTGGAGAGAAAAGCTGGGAATGCCTTCAGAATAGAAAATTCAATATTATAACCAGGGAGTCTGAAAACAGGCTGCTGCACTATCTGGAGTTTACACATTTTGTGCGGCAGCCTGTTTCTTGCTTTCTGTGTAATACATACCCTCAGTGCATAAGGAGGTTTTGCTCCTTGCACAGGGAGAAAACAGGGCGGAAGAGATATATGCTGAGAGAATTATTAGACAATGTAAGAGAGAAAGCTCCTCTGATACAGAATATTACCAATTATGTTGCAGCAAATGACTGTGCCAATATAACGCTGGCCTGCGGGGCATCTCCTATTATGTCTGACTGTAAGGAGGAGGCCGAGGATATGTCCCGGATCTGCTGGGGTCTGAATATCAATATGGGAACTTTAAATCCCCGGAAGGCTGAGACCATGGTCCTGGCAGGCCGCTGCTACAATGAAAAAAACAAACCAGTGATCCTGGACCCTGTAGGCGTGGGAGCTTCCGGATACAGAAAAGCTCTTGCGGCAGAACTTATGAAGAATATAAAGTTCCAGGCCATTAAAGGAAATATTTCGGAAATCCGGAGTCTTATCACAGGAGGAACAGGAAGCCGGGGTGTAGATGCGGACCAGGGAGAGGCTGTGACGGAAGTAAATCTGAAAAGCTATATAGAAATGGCTCAGGATTTCGCAAAAGAGACTGGTGCAGTGATCCTGATCACCGGGGCCATAGACATTGCGGCAGACTCTTCTCGGGCCTTTGCAGTCCGCGGGGGACATGAGACCATGTCCCGGATCACAGGCTGCGGCTGTATGCTGGGATCTCTCCTTGCCGCCTTTGAGGGGGCAAATCCGGAAAAATCTTTGGAGGCCGCAGCAGCCGCTGCTGCAGCTATGAGCCTGTGCGGAGAGAGGGCCTGCAGGCGTATGGTGAAAGAACAGGCAGGAAATGCCTCCTGCCGTACCTGGCTTATTGATGAGATGTACAAGCTTTCAGGAGAGGAACTTGAGAAAGGAGCAGACTATGAATTGTACGAAAAAGGACATGTTGTTATATGCCGTCACTGACCGTTCCTGGACAGGAGAGAAGACTTTGATGGAACAGGTGAAGGAAGCTCTGGATGGAGGGATTACCTTCCTTCAGCTGCGGGAGAAGCATCTGGGAGAAGAGGAACTTTTAAGGGAAGCCAAAGACATGAAGGCCCTGGCTGCAGCTTATCATGTGCCCTTTATTATCAATGATAATGTAGAACTGGCTCTGGCCATAGATGCTGACGGCGTCCATGTGGGACAGGAAGATATGGAAGCAGGAAAGGTCCGGGAAAAGCTGGGACCAGATAAGATTATTGGTGTCTCCGCCCATTCTGTGGAAGAAGCTATAGAAGCAGAGAAAAATGGAGCCGATTATCTGGGAGCAGGAGCAGTCTTTTCCACCTCTACCAAGGAAGACGCAGGGGCTCTTTCCAGAGAAACCCTGGAGGCCATCTGCCGCAGCGTGTCCATACCGGTTGTGGCTATCGGCGGAGTTAAAGAGGAGAATATTTCCACTTTGAAAGGAACAGGGATTTCCGGGGCTGCCATTGTTTCCGGAATCTTTGCCCAGGAAAATATCAGAGAGGCCTGTGTCCGGCTGAGAAGCCTGCTCAGGGAAGTGGTGGAAGAATGAAAAATGCAGAGATACAGGGAGCTATTTTTGACGTAGACGGAACCCTGCTGGATTCTATGGGGTACTGGGAACATTTAGGAGATGAGTACCTTATGTCCCGGCAGCTTCAGCCCCCGGAAAATCTGGCAAATCTCCTGGCTTCCATGACCCTTTTGGAGGCGGCAGAGTATTTCAGAGAACGGTATGGACTTCAGGAAGAAGGGGAAGAAATGATAAGAGACTTTGACAGACTTATGGCAGTGCACTACCAGCAGGATATTCCGGAGAAAGAAGGGGTGCGGCAGGTGCTGGAGGAGCTAAAGGAAAGGGAGATTCCCATGTACATTGCCACAGCCACTCAGCGGCCATTGGTTGAAGCAGCCCTTGTCAGGACCGGATTAAATGGATATTTTCAGGGAATGATCACCTGCCAGGAAGCAGGAAAAAGTAAAAGAGATCCACTGATCTATCAGATTGCCAGAGAAAAGCTGAGCACAGATAAAGAAAAAACAGCGGTATTTGAAGACGCAGTGTTTGCGGCCAGGACCGCCAAAAAAGAGGGATTTTTTCTGGTAGGCATCTATGATGTCTGGGAGCCGGAACAGGAACTGCTGAAGAAAACAGCAGATATTTATTTAAAGACGTGGAGTGAATGGAAATGAAAAAAGTATTAAGTATTGCAGGTTCGGATTCCAGCGGAGGGGCAGGGATCCAGGCAGATATTAAGACCATAACTGCCCATAAAATGTATGCCATGACGGCGATCACTGCCCTTACGGCCCAGAATACTACAGGAGTATACGGAGTGGAGGAAGCTTCTCCGGAGTTTGTGGGAAAACAGCTGGACTGTATTTTTCAGGATATTATTCCTGATGCAGTAAAGATCGGTATGGTATCTAATCAGGAAATTATAAAGGTAATCGGAGCCAAGCTGAGAGAGTATAAAGCAGAAAATATTGTGATCGACCCGGTGATGGTAGCCACCAGCGGCAGCGCCCTTATGGTGGAAGGAGCAGGAAAAACTCTGGTGGAAGAACTCTTTCCTTTAGGAAGTATATTGACCCCGAATATTCCGGAAGCGGAAGCCCTTTCGGGAACAGAAATTAAAAGCAGACAGGATATGGAAGAAGCGGCCAGAATCATCAGTTCTTTTACTGGCGGAGCAGTCCTTGTAAAGGGAGGCCATCTTACAGACCGGGCAGATGACCTTCTTTATGAACAGGGAAAATCCACCTGGCTGTCAGGGGAGAGAGTAGAGAATCCAAATACCCACGGCACCGGCTGCACCCTTTCCTCTGCCATTGCCTGCGGTCTGGCAGCAGGCAAAAGTCTGGAAGACAGCGTAAGAGAGGCCAAAGCATATATTACAGGCGCGCTGAAAGCCGGATTAAATCTGGGTCAGGGAAGCGGGCCGCTGGATCATATGTGGGAGATGGATTTCTGATGGCAGAATGTAAGATTTATGTTAGAACATAGCGATATATAATAACAGAGAAAAGAGGAAATATGATGAACAAAGAAGAAAAAGATCCGCCGATAAGTGTGGATAACATTTACCGGCTGAACGGGAGGGTACCTCTTCAAAAGGCTATCCCTTTCGGCCTTCAGCATGTGCTGGCCATGTTTGTATCTAATCTGGCCCCTGTGCTGATCGTCTGCAGCGCAGCAATCGTGCGAAGTACCGGGGAATATTTAACATCAGCGGAAATCACTCAGCTTTTGCAGTGCGCCATGTTTGCGGCAGGTATCGGTACCTGTATGCAGCTTTATCCTATCTGGAAGATCGGTTCCAGGCTGCCTATTGTTATGGGCGTCAGCTTTACCTTTCTGGGAAGCCTGCTGGTAATTTGTACAAACCCTGATCTTGGCTATGAAGGAATGGTAGGCGCCGTGATCCTGGGAGGTATTTTTGAGGGGATTGTAGGACTGAGTGCAAAGTATTGGAAGCGTTTTTTGACTCCGGTGGTGTCTGCCTGTGTGGTAATCGCCATTGGACTTTCCCTGCTGTCTGTAGGCATGGATTCCTGGGGCGGCGGAAGCGGTGTGGAAGATTTCGGCGCCTGGTATCATCTCCTGGTAGGAGCTTTTACCTTATTGGTATGTTTGGTATCCCGCTATCTCTTAAAAGGCGTATATAAAAATCTGAATATTCTGGTTGGTCTGGTTTTCGGATATCTTCTGGCTGTGATCTTTACAGTAGCGGGAGTTGCACCAATGGTAGACTTTTCCGGAATTTCCCAGACAATCCAGGAAGTGGGAGTTTTCAGTATTCCCAAGCTGGTTTTCTTTACCAGCCACAAGCCGGTATTTGACCTGGGAGCCTTTTTTACCATTGCCATAGTCTTTCTGGTATCAGCAGCAGAGACTACGGGAGCCACTACAGCGGTATGTACCGGAGCTCTGGGAAGAGATATTAAAATGGAAGAGCTTCAGGGCTCTCTGGCAGTAGACGGATTTTCCAGCGCTATTTCCGGCTGCTTCGGATGTCCTCCTCTGACTTCTTTCAGCCAGAATGTGGGACTTGTGACTATGACTGGCGTGATCAACCGTTTTACCATCTTTACCGGAGCATTGATCCTGATCCTGGCGTCACTCTTTCCGCCCCTGGGAGCTTTCTTCAACTCTCTGCCCCAGGCTGTGTTGGGCGGCTGTACGGTTATGATGTTTGGTTCCATTATGTACGAAGGGATCAAAATGCTGAAAGAATGTGAATTTGACGACAGGACCATGATCATTGTATCCCTGGCTTTCTGCATCGGTGTGGGACTGACCCAGACCTCAGGAAACTTCTTTGCAGCCTTTCCTCAGGTGGTAGGAGATGTGTTTAACGGAAATGCAGTGGCAGGGGTATTTGTGGTATCTCTTCTGTTGAGCCTTCTTTTGCCGAAAAGTAAAAAAGAGAAGAAAGAGGCATAGAACATCTTATTGTGCTGCATATTTGATATTGTACGGTTAAAAAATCGATTTTCCGGAATCCGAGAGGTAGATTTAGTGGCAGCTGTACGGTTAAAAAATGAGTTTTGGGAATCTGAGCCGTAGATTTGGTAGCAGTTGTACGGTTAAGAAATGGATTTTTGGAATCTTGACCGTAGATTTAGTGGCAGCTATACGGTTAAAAAATGAATTTTGGGGGTCTGAGCCGTAGATTTAGTAGCGGTTGTACGGTTAAGAAACCGGTTTTTGGAATCTTGACTGTACATTAGCAAGTAATTGTACGGTTAAGAAACCGGTTTTTGGAATTTTAACCGTACATTAGCAGTAATTGCACGGTTAAAGAATCGATTTTTCCTATCTTAACCGTAGTATTTAATTTTGCTTAGGCTGGTGGAATCCACTAGAACTAATATTTTTAGGTGAATATGATAAGAAAAAGCCGGGTGTGGATTTCCACACCCGGTAAAAATTTGCTCTTTTGAATTATAACTGAGGACCAGCAGATACCAGAGCTTTTCCAGCTTCGTTTCCTTCGTATTTTGCGAAGTTCTTGATGAATCTCTGTGCCAGGTCTTTTGCTTTTGTTTCCCATTCGGAAGCGTCAGCATAAGTGTCACGAGGATCAAGGATATTTGTATCAACACCTGGAAGTTCTGTAGGTACTTCAATGTTGAAGTATGGGATCTTCTTTGTAGGTGCTTTTAAGATGTCGCCGTTTAAGATAGCGTCGATGATTCCACGGGTATCTTTGATGGAGATACGTTTTCCGCTTCCGTTCCATCCTGTATTTACCAGGTATGCTTTAGCACCGCTCTTTTCCATTCTCTTAACCAGCTCTTCTGCATATTTTGTAGGATGCAGTTCCAGGAATGCCTGGCCGAAGCAAGCGGAGAATGTAGGTGTAGGCTCTGTGATACCACGCTCTGTACCAGCCAGTTTTGCTGTAAATCCAGACAGGAAGTAGTACTGTGTCTGCTCTGGTGTCAGGATAGATACTGGAGGCAGTACGCCGAAAGCATCTGCGGACAGGAAGATAACTTCCTTAGCTGCAGGAGCTGTGGATACAGGACGAACGATGTTCTGAATATGATCGATAGGATAAGATACACGAGTATTCTCTGTAACGCTCTTATCGTCGAAATCAATCTTTCCGTTTTCATCTACTGTAACATTCTCAAGAAGAGCGTCACGTTTGATAGCATTGTAGATATCTGGCTCAGACTCTTTGTCCAGGTTGATAACCTTTGCATAGCAGCCGCCTTCGAAGTTGAATACGCCGTTGTCATCCCAGCCGTGTTCGTCATCACCGATCAGAAGACGTTTCGGGTCTGTGGAAAGAGTTGTCTTACCTGTTCCGGAAAGTCCGAAGAAGATAGCTGTGTTCTCGCCATTCATATCTGTATTTGCAGAGCAGTGCATGGAAGCGATGCCCTTCAGAGGCAGATAGTAGTTCATCATAGAGAACATACCTTTCTTCATTTCTCCGCCGTACCATGTGTTTAAGATAACCTGCTCACGGCTTGTGATATTGAATACAACTGCTGTTTCAGAATTCAGGCCTAATTCTTTGTAGTTTTCAACTTTTGCCTTGGAAGCGTTGTAAACAACGAAGTCTGGTTCGAAGTCTTTCAGCTCTTCCTCTGTAGGCTGGATAAACATGTTTTTAACAAAGTGTGCCTGCCAAGCTACTTCCATGATGAAACGGATAGCCATACGTGTGTCTTTGTTAGCGCCGCAGAAAGCATCAACTACGAACAGTCTCTTGTTGGACAGCTCTTTGATAGCGATATCTTTTACAGTAGCCCATGCTTCCTCTGTTGCAGGATGGTTGTCGTTTTTGTACTCATCAGATGTCCACCATACAGTATCTTTTGAGTTTTCGTCCATAACGATGAACTTATCTTTAGGGGAACGTCCAGTATATACGCCAGTCATAACGTTTACTGCGCCCAGTTCAGTTACCTGACCTTTTTCGAAACCTTCCAGTTCTGGTTTGGTCTCCTCTTCAAATAACTGCTCATAAGAAGGATTGTAAACAATTTCTGTAGTTCCGGTAATGCCATACTTACTTAAATTGATCTCTGCCATCTTACACTAACCTCTCTTTTCTTATAATATAAGGTAAAACTTACAGGAATCTTACCTGGGGACCCCTGCAGTATTTCCGAAGAAAGGGGCAGTGCCCACTTCCCATACCCTTAATTATACATATTTAGTGAATTAAATCAATAAAAATCCTTTAAAAATTTTAAAAACTGACAATATTTTAACGAGTTTCCATGGGAGATTCCTTACAGAGATGTATAAAAGCCTCCATATTAGGGGTCAGATACTTGCTTTTGTGGTAAATGATATTCAAGTCCCGATGGAGGGGCTGGCGGAAAGGAACAGTTTTCACCTGCCCTTCCAGGATGTCTTTTTCTACCAGCATATAGGGGAGGACTGCCACGCCCAGCCCCTGGGCCACGGCGCTGACAATGGCCTGGGTGCTGGAACTTTCCCATATGGGGTGTACAGAAAGATGGAGAAGAGCGAAACTGGCATCCAGGATTTCTCTTCCGGCGCTTCCTTTTTCACGCATGAGGAAAGGGTACCGGGCAAGCTGGGAAAGGGTGAGCCATCTCTGACTGGAAAGAGGGTGGTCTGTGGGAAGGATGGCACAGAGATGATCTTTCATAAAAGGAATCGCCTGGATTTCCGGATGTTCAGGCTGGGTTTCGATAAGACCCAGGTCTATAGTATTGTCTAGTACGTGCTGCTCAATGATCCCAGAGTTATTCACCATTGCTTCTACCCGGAGAGAAGGGTAGGCCTCCTGATATTTTTTGATAAGCCCCGGCAGGATATGGGTGCCGATAGTAATGCTGGTCCCAATTCGTATGGTTCCCAGAGTATCCCAGTTTTTAATCCTTTTTTCTATATCTTCAAAGAGAGAAACAATGTGCAGGGCATAACTGTAAAATTCATTACCTGCTTCTGTGGGGCAAATGCGTCTGCCGATCCTTTCAAAAAGACGTATCCCATAATATTCTTCCAGTTCTTTCACAGCCAGACTTACAGAAGGCTGAGCCAGATGAAGTTCTTCGGCAGCTCTTGTAATATTACTGTGGCGATAGACCGTTACAAATATTTTCATATGGCGAAGGGTCATAGAGTGCTTCTCCTTTATAATAAAAACATTATGATAAAAATAGAATAATACTATTTTACCTATAAGTCAAGAAAGGATATACTGACAGAGAGGAGGAAAAAGATATGAGAAGTAAGAAAGAAGTTTTGATAAAGTTATTTATTTCTACATTATATTTAAGTGCCTTTACCTTTGGCGGAGGCTACGTCATCGTAACTTTAATGAAGAAAAAATTCGTAGACCAGTATCACTGGATAGAGGAGAATGAAATGCTGGACCTGGTAGCTATTGCCCAGTCTTCTCCAGGAGCCATAGCGGTCAATGGAGCAATTGTAGTGGGATATAAGCTGGCAGGCATGGTGGGAGCAGTTACGGCAATCATAGCCACCATTATCCCTCCGTTTCTGATTATTTCTCTGATCTCCGTATTTTATAACGCTTTTCGCAACAGTTTTCTGATCAGTCAGCTGCTGGAGGGAATGCAGGCGGGCGTGGGGGCAGTAATCGCATCTGTGGTTTATGAAATGGCAGCAGGGGTAGTCTGCGGAAAGAACCCGGTTTCAATTCTTATTATGGCGGGAGCTTTTGCTGCCACATGTTTCTTTGGCGTAAATGTAGTCTATGTAGTCCTTGCATGCGGACTTATCGGAGTAGTCCGCACGATCATAGAGAGAAAGGGGGAAAAGAAATGATCTATCTTCAGCTGCTGCTCAGTTTTCTGCAGATCGGACTTTTCAGTTTTGGAGGAGGCTATGCGGCAATGCCTCTGATACAAGAGCAGATTGTAGATATCCACGGCTGGCTGGATATGGAACAATTTACAGATTTGATCACAATTTCTCAGATGACCCCAGGGCCCATTGCCATTAATTCTGCCACTTTTGTGGGAATCCGTATTGCAGGCATATCGGGAGCGCTGGTGGCCTCAGCAGGGTGCATCCTTCCATCCTGCGTAATTGTTGTCCTGCTGGCAAAATTATATCTGAAATATGAGAATATGGATGTACTCCAGAGTGTGCTGAATTCCCTTCGTCCGGCAGTGGTTGCCATGATCGCATCGGCGGGGATTTCCATTTTGGTCACAGCCTTCTGGGGAAATAGTGCTGTCATAGACCTGACAAAGACAAACTGGAGCCTGGTGGTAATTTTTTTGGTTTCTTTAGTATTTCTGCAAAAGCTGAAATGGAATCCGGTGCTGGTCATGGTGCTGGCGGGAGTCATGAAGCTGGCAGTGGCAGTAATACAGGGACAGGGATAATAC
>DGYFR06201__coassemble_824_pt1 | contig 21634 bp, 23 predicted proteins | sample DGYFR06201__metabat2_high_PE_048 | metagenome-assembled genome bin DGYFR06201
TTAAGGACAACCCACAGCCCCCAAAGAACATAAAACCAGGTAAAGGGAGCAGTCAGAAGATAATCTCTGCTGTATCCCCTAAAAGTAAATAATCTTAAATAAAAGGCCGTAAAATAAAAGACAGCATGGAAAAGAAATAATGTGATATAAAAAGTATTTGTTTTTTTCAATTTTAACACCTTCTGATTTCAGTGAACCCGGTTATAGGATATCTGTGTCAGTCTCATACCGGGGGAAAGATCCGAAACTGTCTTATATATATCATCTGACCATTGGTCTGTCAATCTATATTACAAGACAGAGGCGTTTGGTCCCTTGTACACTGAGGGTATGGAAAGAAAAGTAAAAATAGAGTTTACAAGAGCCGGACAGGCGTATATAATAGAAACCGGACAAAAAATATCTATATTCATATATAAACGGAGGAAAAACAATGCTTGAATTAAGAGATGTTTCTTTTCGTGTAGACGACGAAAAGGACAAGGAGAAGGATATCCTGGAGCATGTAAGCTTTACCCTGGAGGACAATAAGTTTGTTGCCATTACAGGACCGAACGGGGGCGGAAAGTCCACTATGGCCAAGATCATCGCCGGTATCCAAAAGCCCACGGAAGGAAAGATCTTCTTTGACGGAGAAGACATTACAGACTGGAGCGTTACAGACAGAGCCAAAGCCGGTATCAGCTATGCTTTTCAGCAGCCGGTGCGGTTTAAAGGCGTGACGGTCTTTGACCTGATCAATCTGGCTGCAGGAAAAGAGATTTCCCTTTCAGGAGCCTGTCAGTACCTTTCTGAGGTAGGGCTTTGTGCGAAAGATTATATTAACAGAGAAGTAAATTCCAGTCTTTCCGGAGGCGAGATGAAACGTATTGAGATCGCCACCGTTATGGCCAGAAATACTAAATTATCTGTTTTTGACGAGCCGGAGGCAGGGATCGACCTTTGGAGCTTCCAGAATCTGATCCATGTGTTTGAAAATCTTCACAAAGAAAAACATGGTTCCATTCTGATCATCTCTCATCAGGAAAGGATCCTGAATACAGCAGATGAAATCCTTGTGATCGCAGAAGGTAAGCTGGTGAAGAGAGGAACCAGAGACGAAGTGCTGCCGGGACTGTTAAATGCGGCAGATGCTCCGGAAGATACTGCAAACTGTGCCATTTGGCAAAAAGGAGGACTGAACTGATGGATACAATACAGAAAGAACTTTTAGAGGCGGTTTCCGGACTCCATGAGATTCCGGTGGGAGCCTATAATATCCGCACAAACGGCAAGACGGAGGCCAGAAACAGCACAGAACATATTGAGATTCTGCCAAGAGAAAGCGGAGACGGCATCATCATCAAGATTAAACCGGGAACAAAAAATGAAAGTGTGCATATTCCCGTAGTGCTGTCCCAGGCAGGCCTGAAAGAGACCGTTTACAATGACTTTTATATTGGTGATGACTGTGACGTGACCATTATTGCAGGCTGCGGTATCCACTGCGGTACTGATGACGGAAGCCAGCATGACGGTATCCACAGCTTCTTTATCGGAAAAAATTCCAGAGTAAAATATGTGGAGAAGCATTATGGAACCGGCGACGGAAAAGGTCAGAGGATCATGAATCCGGAGACTATCATTGAAGTGGGCGAAAACAGCTATATGGAAATGGACACTGCTCAGATTAAAGGTGTGGACTCTACTATCCGTAAGACCACTGCAAAACTGGCGGACCACGCCAGCATTAAGGTTATGGAAAGACTGATGACCCATGGTACCCAGAAGGCAGAGAGCCGTTTTATCGTAGATATGAACGGAGAGGATTCAGGGGCCAACATTATTTCCCGTTCTGTAGCCAGAGATGACTCCTACCAGTTATTCCAGTCTGTATTAAACGGAAATGCCAAATGCAGCGGTCATACAGAATGCGACGCCATTATCGTAGGCAACGCCAAGATCAGTTCTATTCCGGAGATTACGGCCAACAATTCCGATGCGGCCCTGATCCATGAGGCAGCTATCGGAAAAATCGCCGGAGAACAGATCATTAAACTGATGACTCTGGGACTGACCGAGGAAGAGGCAGAAGAGCAGATCATCAGCGGATTTTTGAAATAATCAGACGTATTTTAGACTCTTTCTCTGATAAAATAGAAGCAACTATAAAACGATAGGGACTGTGATATGAAACAGATCAATATTCATGATTTGGTTTCGTGCCACAGTCCCATGGATATTGGGAATGAGGGTGTTTCTATGGTTTATAACAATGTAAGACATGAGTGCAATCTGTACAATTTCTTCTTTGCTCCCAGAGGGAACAAAAGAATGATGGAATTGGGGAGAAAGATTACCCAGATGTATCTGAATCCCTTTGACCGTATCATCGGAATCATTGGGGCAAAGGACTCAGGAAAGAGCTGGCTGATCAAGGGGATGTTTCCTGGAATCCAGACAGTAGAGGAAGACGATGAATTTGATATTCTGAACATGCCTCTTTTAAATTCTGAGGAAGTGGGATTTTACACGCCAAAGACCTTTCATGTAGATGTGCGGACAGCAAAAAAATATGTGTCTTTGGAGGAGATCGCAGAGGCTGTTCGCCATGTGACCTCCCAGCATAAACGGGTAATTGTGGAGCATTTTGAGATTTTATATCCAGCTTTAAAGAGAAATGCAGACCTGCTGATCGGAATTGGAGAAGAGGTTATCGTTACCAGACCTTCTCTTTTCGGACCGCCGCCGGACAATATTGCCCAGATTGCTTTCAGCTCTCTTATATATCGGAAGATGGCTCACAGTGCTGAAGATCTTTTTGGATACTGTGTGAAGGACATTCCCAGGCCAGACTATCACCGCTCGGATATCCGCCATGGATTTGCCATAAATTATCAGAGCAAGCCGGAGTTTGATCTGGAGGAAATAGAAGCAAAGATACTGGATATAATCCGGCAGGACCTTCCTATAGTCCCCTATGATGAAGAACATGTGAAAATCGGGGATTATCTCATGCACTGTACAGGTCCTTTGATGCATGTGGAGAGTACAGGGAAGATAGAGAACTTTTCTCTGATGAAGGAATTCTATTATGAACCCAGGTTCAATTATTATGTGGTGGCTGGAACAGTGGGAGTAAAACACACGGAGAATGAGACTGACGAAGAGGTCAATAAGATAGAGATAGCTGATGAACCTTTGTAAATCAGGTGTTGACAAGTTCCTGAAAAAAGAGTATTTGTATTAATAGAGTTAGTGATAACTAAAAAGACTCTCAGGAGATGGATAAGATGATCGCAGATATATTGGTACTTACAGTAATTGGGATCTGCTGCGGATTTGTGATCCGCAGGCAGATTAAAATCAGGAAAAATCCCCAGGCTGAGTGCAGAGGCTGTTCCGGATGCGGCGGAAACTGTCCTGGGAGCAGAGAAAAGGATTATTGTGATATGAAAAATCCAGGAAAGTAGGGACTTGTTATGACAGATGCAATTATATTGATAATTGTGCTGATTGTACTGATTTTTGCAGTAAAAGGCACGGTAAAGCATTTTAAGGGAGAAGGAGCCTGCTGCGGAGGCGGAAGCAGTACGGTGAAAGCCAAGAGAAAGATGCTGAAGAATCCTAAAATAGGAGAAAAGATCATCCAGATTGAAGGGATGCACTGTGAACATTGCAGGCAGAGCGTGGCCTCAGAGCTGAATAAGATTGACGGTGTGGCTGCGAAAGTGGATTTGAAGAAAAACAGAGCAATCGTTTCTTTCGACAGACCGGTAGAAGATGAGACCTTGCGGCTGGCAGTGGAAAAAGTCGGTTTTAAGGTGGTTTCTATCGGCTGAGAGAAGCAGAAAGGATTGAAGCAGATGGGACTGGAACTGAGGTATGAAACCTATGTCAGGAAGCGCTATTCTTGATTTGGTTTTATGTGCAGTTCCAGTCCCTTTTCTAAATTTTATTCTATATTCCCTAAAGAGGGAACTTTGACAGTGCAATACTCGGATAGTACAATGGAGATATACAAAAGCTGATAAAAAGGAGAGGTTTCTGCCAGAGAAGAAAGGAAGGATGAATATGGCAATACATGTACTAGATGAGGCTAAAAGATGTTTGAACTGTAAAGTCCCCCAGTGCCAAAAAGGGTGCCCGATCCATACTCCCATTCCCCAGGTGATCCAGCTTATGCTCAACGGAGAGCTGGACAAGGCCGGATGGATGCTTTTTGAGAATAATCCACTGACTACGGTATGCAGTCTGGTCTGTAATCACGAAAATCAATGTGAGGGACATTGTGTCCTTGGTAAAAAGGGAGCTCCGGTACACTTTTCCACCATTGAAAATTATATTTCCAGTACCTACAGTTCAAAAATGGTAAAAGGACCGGCAGAGCCAAATGGAATGCGGGTGGCGATCATCGGCTCCGGTCCAGCCGGATTGACCATTGCAGTCCTTCTGGCCAGGAAGGGATATCAGGTAACTATTTTTGAAGGAAAGGATAAAATCGGAGGTGTGCTGCGGTATGGTATTCCGGAATTCCGTCTGCCAAAGAGCGTGCTGGATGACTTTGAATACAGACATCTGCTTCTGAAAGACATCAAAGTGCGGCCAAACACGACCATTGGCGGGGCGATTACCATAGACGACCTGCTCAGAGACGGCTATAAGGCAATTTTTGTGGGAACCGGAGTGTGGCGTCCAAATACTCTCCACATTAAGGGAGAAACTCTGGGACATGTACATTTCGGCATTAATTATCTGAATAATCCGGACAGCTTCCACCTGGGAGAACGGGTCATTGTTATAGGAGCAGGAAATTCCGCCATGGATGTGGCCAGAACAGCCTTACGTAAAGGTGTACGCTGGCTTCAGTGCTTTTCCAGAACGTCTACAGTAGCGGCCAGCCAGCATGAATATAATTATGCACTGCTGGAAGGGGTAGAATTTGTCTATTGTAAGATACCGGTAGAGATTACCGATGAAGGGGTCATCTTTGCTGATGCAGAGGAAAAAGAAGACGGCTCCATTGAGCAGATTCCGGGAACAGAAAAGCTTTACCCTGCGGACAGCGTGATCATCTCCATTAGCCAGGGTCCCAGAAATCAGCTTGTAAACACTACAAAAGGGTTGGATGCCAACCAGAGAGGACTGCTGGTGGCAGATGAGGAGGGACATACCTCACGTCCGGAAATCTTTGCCAGCGGTGATGTAGTAAATGGCGCAAGAACTGTAGTGGAGGCAGTCGCCCATTCCAAAAAAGTGGCAGAGGCCATGGATAAATATATGCAGGGCTTAAAAGAAGAATAGGAAATCGTTAAAACTCCAGGCGGAAATTATAGTCATGAAAGCCTGGAGTTTTTTGCTGTCTACAGTATTTTTTGTTAAAAATAAAAAAAATATAAAGTATTTCTTGACAGAATCAATTAGTTAGAATATACTAATCATTGTGAAAGGTAGCGATACCTAACTTAACAAAAAGAATTTAAAGAGACTTTTTGTATTTAGTTAGAAAGGACAAAGAATATGACTTTATTGGATGCCAAAGAAGGCGAAGAATATATTATAAAAGACATTGCCACAGACGATGAGGAACTGGAGGCCTTCCTGTTTTCTCTGGGATGTTATACAGGGGAGCCTATTACGGTAGTTTCCCATTTAAAAGGCGGATGTGTGGTTTCCATTAAAGATGGCAGATATAATATTGATACTGATTTAGCCAAGGCTATTTCAATATAAAATAAGCAGTGATCCTGTTCACTGAAAAAATTTAATAATTGGCCATAGGTTAGTAAAAACTAATTTTTGTTTGCGCCAACTAATTGGATGAAGGAGGAACTTTGTATATGAGAATTGCTTTTGCAGGAAATCCTAACAGCGGAAAAACCACCATGTACAATGCGTTAACAGGAAGAAATGAACGTGTTGGAAACTGGGCCGGTGTTACGGTAGAGCGAAAGGAAAGCCCGATCAAAAAGGCTTACTATGATGGAGGGGAAGAATTGATCGCAGTGGACTTGCCTGGCGCCTATTCTATGTCTCCCTTTACTTCAGAAGAGAGCATCACCAGCAGTTATGTGAAAAATGAACATCCAGATGCGATCATTAACATTGTGGATGCCACAAACTTAAGCCGAAGCCTGTTTTTTACCACACAGCTTCTGGAACTGGGCGTTCCTGTAGTAGTAGCTTTAAATAAAAGTGATATTACAGAAAAGAAACAGACAAAAATCGATGTAAAGCGTCTGTCTGAGAAGCTGGGCTGTCCGGTGGTGAAGACCGTCTCTACTTCCTCGGGACATGAAGGGTTGAAAGAGGCTGTAAGCCAGGCTGCCGCCTTATATGGAAAAGGGCAGAAGGCGCCTTATGTCCAGGCAGATATCGACCTTCATGACAAAAGCGCAGTAGAAGCTGCGGACAGAAAACGTTTTGATTTTGTAAACAATATTGTAAAGGAAGTAGAAAAGAGAAAAGTCTTTACAAAAGATAAGACTATTCAGGATAAGATTGACGCGGTGATCACCCATAAGATCATTGGTATTCCCATTTTTGCCGTGATTATATTCCTGGTTTTCTACATATCTCAGACTACACTGGGAACCTGGATCGCAGACTGGCTGGTTGCCTGGATTGAAACCTTCCAGGGATGGGTAGGCGGAATGATGGAAAATGCCAATCCTCTGCTGTATGCAATCCTGGTTGACGGTATTATTGGCGGTGTTGGCGCAGTAGTAGGTTTCCTGCCGCTGGTAATGGTTATGTATTTCCTCATTGCCCTTCTTGAGGACTGCGGTTATATGGCCCGTGCCACTGTTGTACTGGATCCGATCTTTAAAAGAGTAGGTCTTTCCGGTAAATCCGTAATTCCTATGGTAATCGGTACCGGATGTGCGATCCCAGGCGTTATGGCCTCCCGTACTATCCGCAATGAGAGAGAGCGGAGAACAACCGCTATGCTGACGCCATTTATGCCCTGTGGAGCTAAAATTCCTGTAATCGCATTATTTGCCGGAGCTTTCTTCGCAGACGCATGGTGGGTATCTGCAACTATGTATCTGGTAGGTATTGTACTGGTCCTTCTGGGAGCACTCCTTGTAAAGAGGATCACCGGACAGAAATATCGTAAATCTTTCTTCATCATCGAGCTTCCGGAATATAAAGTTCCTAGCTTAAAGAGAGCCTGCGTATCCATGCTGGAGCGTGGTAAAGCATATATCATCAAAGCCGGAACCATTATCCTGGTCTGCAACACAGTGGTTCAGATCATGCAGAGCTTTAACTGGCAGTTCCAGCTTGTGGCAGAAGGTGCAGAGAGCACTTCTATCCTGGCAAGTATTGCCCATCCGATATCCATTTTATTTATTCCTCTGGGATTCGGCGTATGGCAGCTTGCAGCAGCAGCAGTTACCGGTTTTATCGCCAAAGAGAACGTAGTAGGTACTCTGGCTGTTGTTTATGGTGTGACAAACCTGATCGATACGGAAGAACTGGCGCTGGTGGGAAGCGGCAGCGATGTAGCAACTGTTATGGGACTTACAAAGGTTGCCGCCCTGGCATACCTGATGTTTAACCTGTATACGCCTCCTTGTTTTGCGGCTCTGGGAGCTATGAACTCGGAAATGAAGAGCGGAAAATGGCTCTTCGGCGGTATCTGCCTCCAGCTTGCTACCGGCTATACAGTAGCGTTCCTTGTATATCAGATTGGTACCCTGGCTACTACTGGCGCTCTGGGAACAGCCTTTGTTCCAGGACTGATTGCTATTTTAGTATTTGCAGCTATTATCATCTGGAGAATACGCAAATCCGATCAGGAATTTGCAGCAGAATACAGTCTGCATGCATAAGAAAATAATTTTTCAGCCGGCAGGAAATTCTCCCGCCGGCTGCTTCTTCTTAGTACAGAGAGTTTTGAATGGAGGAGAGGACAGTATATGGAAAATGTGATTGCACTTCTTGTTCTGGTCATTATCTTAGGTCTGGCAGTTTCTTATATTGTGAAAGCCAAGAAAAAGGGCGTGAAATGTATCGGCTGTCCAGCTGGCGGAAGCTGTCCCAGTGCTGGGAAAATGAAGAAAAAGAAACTGGAGGGTCCGGTACTGGGCAAAAAGATCATGGAGATTTCCGGCATGAGCTGTGACCACTGCGTGATGAATGTGACTGCAATGCTGAACAGGATCGACGGTGTCAGCGCTGAGGTGAATCTTTCTAAAGGAAGAGCCGTAGTTTCCTATGACCGGGAAATCGGAGATGATATTTTGAAGGATGCTGTGGAAATGATCGGGTATCAGGTTACCGGGATCAGACAGAAGTAGAAGTCAATAAAGAGAAGTAGTTTAAAAGGCTGCAGTACAAACAAGGTTTGAAAGAAATTTTGCCTTGTTTATACTGCGGCCTTTTTAAATATTTCATAGGCGCTTTTGGTAAATCCACTGGAGAAGATTGATCAATGCGTAGAGCAGTATTGCCATGACGCAGAGTATCACAATGGCCATGATCATGGTGGTAAGCTGGAAGACCTGGCTGGAATAGATGATCAGATATCCCAGGCCTCGCTTGCTGCCGATCATTTCCCCGATCACGATACCAATGAGAGAAAGGCCGATATTTACTTTCATAACGCTTAAGATCAAAGGGACCGACCCGGGAAGGATCACTTTCAGCAGTTCATCTTTCTTGTTTCCTCCCAATGTCCGGATAAGCTTTAGTTTATCCGGGTCTGTCTCGCAGAATCCCGTATAAAGATTCATAATGGCTCCGAAGACAGCCACAGAGATTCCTGCCAGGATAATGGTTTTCATATTGCTGCCCAGCCACACAATGAGAAGAGGGGCCAGAGCAGATTTTGGAAGACTGTTCAGCACTACCAGATAAGGCTCCAGAATGAGAGACAGCCGGGGAAAGGCCCAGAGGAGCACACCGCAGCCGATTCCCAGTATGGTTACCAGTGCAAAGCTTATGAGAGTTTCCAGAAGGGTAATGGAAACGTGGTCGATCAAGGTGTGGTCCAGAAGCATTTCCCACATCTTTTCCAGGATCTGCCCCGGGCTTGAAAAGATAAAAGAGTCAATGAGCCCGGTTCTTGCAGATATCTCCCACAGTCCTACTAAAAATACAAATAGAAGAACTCTGGAGACCTGTATAAGAATGGAATTCCGTCTGATGGACAGAAGATATTTTTTCTGCCGCAGGGAAACCGGCTCAGAGTTCTTCATGGCGGTTCAGCTCCTTCCAGATTTCATTAAAATAATTTTTAAATTCCGGAGCGCTTCGGGAGGCCATGGGAGTCCGGTCTTCCAGATCAAACTCTATAGAGATGATTTTCTGTACGGTGGCTGGCCGCCTGCTGAAAACAATGACCCGGTCTGCCATGCTCACGGCTTCTGAAATATCATGGGTTACCAGTATAGCGGTTTTTTCTTCCTTCCTGATGATCTTTCCAATATCGTCGCCTACAGAAAGCCTGGTCTGATAATCCAGGGCGGAGAAGGGCTCGTCAAGGAGGAGAAGCTCCGGGTCAAGGGCCAGGGTGCGGATCAGAGCCGCTCTTTGGCGCATGCCTCCGGAAAGCTGGGATGGCCGTGAATCCTTAAACTTATCCAGCCCGTAATCGGTAAGGAGATGTTCTGCTCTTTCAATATTTTCTTCGGATTTTTTCTTCTGTATCTCAAGACCCAGCAGAACATTGCTGTATATGGTGCGCCATTCAAAAAGATGGTCCTTTTGAAGCATATAGCCGATATTGGTGGCGGTCTCTTCCATAGGCTTTCCCTTTAAGAGGATTTCTCCTTTTTCAGGCTTCAGAAGTCCGCAGAGCATATCCAGAAGGGTAGATTTACCTACAGAAGACCAGGGGAAACAAAAAGGGCCAGGAGGCATAGTATAGCAGAGAGAAGGAAAAGGCGGGAAAAGAATGAAAGACCGAAAAATCCCGATGGAGATCATAGAGCAGGGAGAACTGCGCCGAAAAGAAATCCTGGACTTCTGGGCTGTACAGATTGGAGAAAAGTTGAGGGAAGAAGTGCCGTCAAAAGAAGAGAGAATAGAAATCCTGGACCGGATTTTGAAAAATCTCAGCTACCCTTCTGAATGCCCTTGATTTTGCAGAAAAAGAGGTTGGATTTGCGGAATAGAGATTGTTTTTCGACTATTATGCGGTACAATATAATTAGAAACTACATACGGATAATATCATTTCCTTACAGAGAAAGGCGGCAGGCCGCCAAAGGAGGCGTTCCTATGAAGAAAAATCGGTGGCAGCAGTTAAAATACGATAATGAAAACAAACAGTGGAAACTGGAGCCGGAGAACCAGGAAACACTGGAGGAAATTATTCGTTTTCTTTATCACGAAAAGGTAGGGATGATGGAAAGTGAGCTGATCCGCAGGGATTTGATCAGTATGGCTCAGGAAGCAGAAAAAAACGGAGAAAAATTAAAAACCCGGCTGGGTGATATGGAAGCCTTTGCCCGGGAACTTGTTTCAGAGAGAAAGAAATCCTGCAAAGAAGAAAGGCTTTATTATAGCCTTTGGAAAACAGGAAAATATCTTTATATTCTTTGGATTTCTCTTGCTGGAATAATATTTGTAAATGCCCTGTCAATGATACGGGCCGGCTTAGATCCCGGTATTGCGGAAGGAGTAAATTTTCTTTTTATTCCCTATTGCATTTTATTAGCTTTTTTAATCTATTCTTATGACATATATGTCCAAAACCTGTTTCCTCTTAAAGGAACAGGAGGGAAAGTTCTGAGGGGGATTCTGGTTGTGGGATTCTTATTCCTCCTGAATGTGCTGCCCCGTTTTACTGCTGATCTCTGGAGCTCAGAGACTCTGGAGATACTAAGGGTGCCAAACCTGATCTACCTGCCGCTGATCCTGGCAGCCTGGCTGGTTTCCAGGTGGGGGTATCTGCGGTTCAGCCAGTATGTGGAGAGAATAAACCTATAAACAATATACATTACGGAATGCCAGCTTTGGGTGTACAAGGAGATCTTTGTCCCTGGCGCACCCAGGGCAGAGCCGCGAAAAAAGAAAGAAGCAGGAACAGTTCAGATAGAACTTCCTGCTTCTTTCTTCTACGACAGATATATTCAGAAATTCTCTGGTCTTACAGAAAAAGGGATACTGCACAATATACCAGCAGTAAAGCCATGACCAAATTTACGGCCTTTGTATGCCGGGCAAAGAATCTGCAGAAAGCAGAACCGAACAGGGCCCATACATAGGAACTGGAAGCACCGATGATGGTCAGGACCAGGACAAAGCCGAAAAGTACCAGGGGAGAGGAATATAAGGGCAGGATATAAAGGGACATAGCGGTGATGGCATAGATGTAGATTTTGGGATTCATAAACTGCAGGAGCATTCCGGCAGTGAAGCTGGCTTCTTTGCCCCCTTCTGCCTTCAGGTCTCCGGAGCTTTTCCATACCTTCCATGCCAGATAGAGCATATACCCGGCCCCCAGTATCTGCATAAGGAGCTTTACTTTGGGAAGAAGGGTATATAAAGTGGCGCTGAACAGGGTACAGATGCTCATAACAAAGAAAAATCCAGCAGTAATCCCGAAATTAAAGGGAATACTTCGGCGAAAGCCCAGCCGGGCTGCATTGCTCATAGAGAGCAGATTGTTAGGGCCTGGAGTATAGGCGGTAATAAAGCAGTAGATTAAAAAATCATACAATTGGAACAATGAAACCACTCCTTCTTTCTTATAATATTTTCATCTTTACAAACAGAGGGTATAATTTTATAATGTAATAAAACGTATACTATACTGTTGAAATTACAATATAATAATATATCTATATCAATATAATGTCAATAGGGAAGTGATATTTTGGACTCAATGAATAAGATTGTTGCAAGAAACGTGAAAGACCTCCGGGAAAAGAACAATCTGAGCATGGATGAGCTGGTCAGGCTCAGCGGAGTCAGCAAGAGTATGCTGGCCCAGATCGAGAGGGGGGACGCCAATCCTACGATTTCTACTTTATGGAAAATTTCCAATGGATTGAAGGTGCCTTTCGACGCCCTTACCCTGCGGCCAAAATCCGATTATGAAATTGTAAAAACAGAGGAGGTCCAGCCTCTTTTGGAAGATGAGGGAAAAGTCAGAAATTATTCTCTCTTTCCTGATGATGAGAACCGGAGATTTGCAGTCTATTATCTGGAACTGGATCCGGGCAGCTTCTGGGAATCAGAACCTCATCTGAAAGGAACTGCGGAATTTATTACAGTTTTTGCCGGGAGCCTGGAGGTACGGACCGGGGACCGGGTGTTTACTGTAGCGAAAGGAGAAAGTATCCGGTTTCCGGGAGACAGGATCCATTCTTACAGAAATACAGGGCAGGAGATGACGGTCCTGCATATGATCTTATACAATCCATGAGAAATGAGAGAAAAGCTATGAAAAATATTATGATCATAGGAGCGGCTGTGGGAGATGTGCTGGTTTATCCGGCGTCTCCTGAGGTTTTTGCCGCAGGTTCCTGGCCGGCCAGGGAAATCCTCTTGTCTACAGGGGGAGACGGACTGAATGAAGCCACGGTTCTGGCAGATCTGGGAAAAAGTCCCTACCTGTGTACTTTACTTGGAAAGGACAAGATGGGAGAAATGGTGAGGGCTCACTGTGAAGCAAGAGGAATCCGCAAGGATTTCCTTCAGTATGACCAGGATATTCCTACGGGATTAAATGTAGTATTAGTCCAGGAGAACGGAGAGAGAAGCTTTCTGACCAATCCGGCCAGCTCTCTGCGAAAGTTGAAAAGGGAACACATTCCCCGGCAGTTTCCCGAGGACGTGGGTATCCTCTGCCTGGCCAGTATTTTTGTCTCTCCCTGTCTGGAAAACCAGGAACTGTCAGAGATTTTTGCCAGAGCAAAAGAGCAGGGGCTCACAGTCTGCGCGGACATGACCAAGAGGAAAAAAGGAGAGACAGCCTGGGATATGAAGGAGACTTTCTCCCAGGTGGATTACCTTTTTGCCAACCAGGAGGAGGGACAGCTGCTGACTGGAAAATCTGCACCGGAAGAGATTGCCCATGTGCTATTAGAATGTGGGGCAGGCTGTGCAGTGATCAAGACGGGAGGGAAAGGCTGCTATATAAAAAACAAAAAAGAAGCTTTTGCCATTCCCGGATTTTCTGTAGAATGTGTGGATACCACCGGAGCAGGAGACAGCTTCTGCGCCGGGTTCCTTTATGGACTGTCTGAGAAGAAAGATCTGTATACCTGCGGACTGTACGGAAATGCCTGCGGTGCTCTGGCCGTCCGGCAGGTGGGAGCCTGCAGGGAAAAGATTTTATGGAAAGATGTGGATAAAATAATCAAAGAACAGGGGAAGAAAAATGGATAAGAAACTCTATGAGGCGTATATAAAGATTCTGGAGGAAGAGCTGGTACCTGCCATGGGCTGTACAGAACCTATTGCCATTGCCTATGGAGCAGCTCTGGCCAGAGAGACTCTGGGGAGCCTGCCTAAGAAAGTGATCATCAGCGCCAGCGGAAATATCATTAAAAACGTAAAAAGCGTAGTAGTGCCAAATACCGGCGGCCTTCGGGGAATTCCTGCCGCAGCAGCAGCGGGAGTTGTGGCCGGAAAGGCAGAGAAAAAGCTGGAAGTACTGGCAGATATTACTTCAAAGGAAGTAGAAGAGATCAGCGCCTATCTGAAGGCGGCAGCTTTTGAGGTGAAAACTGTGGAATCCGGCTGTGTTTTTGACATTATCGTAGAGCTTCAGGGAGAGGGACATCAGTGCTCTGTGCGGATCCAGGGACATCATACAAATGTAGTCTATGTGGAGAAAGACGGAGAAGTCCTGCTGGATAAGGATTATGCAGAAGGACAGGAAGGAGAGCGGACAGACAGAAGCCTGCTCAGTGTGGAAGAGATCATCCGGTTTGCAGACCAGGTGGAGATTTCCCATGTAGAAAAGGTGATCCAGAGGCAGATTGATTATAACACGGCCATTGCCCAGGAAGGTCTCAGTGGAAAATGGGGCGCCGGAATCGGAAAGATCTTACTGCTGTCTTACGGAAACAGTGTCCATAACCGGGCCAAGGCCATGGCTGCTGCAGGCTCTGATGCCAGAATGAACGGCTGCGATATGCCGGTAGTGATCAATTCCGGCAGCGGAAACCAGGGAATGACCGCCTCTCTTCCGGTTATTGTTTACGGAGAAGATATGAAGGTATCCAGAGAAACACTGATAAGGGCCCTTGTGGTTTCCAATCTGGTGACCATACACTTAAAATCCGGCATCGGTACGCTGTCCGCTTACTGCGGCGCTATCAGTGCAGGCTGCGGAGCCGGAGCGGGGATTACTTATCTCTATGGAGGCAGATTTAAGGAAATCGCTCATACTATTGTAAATGCTCTGGCCATTAATTCCGGAGTTGTCTGCGACGGAGCCAAAGCAAGCTGTGCGGCAAAGATCGCCTCTGCAGTGGAGGCCGGTACTCTGGGAATGAAAATGTATCAGTTCGGCAGTGAATTTTATGGGGGAGACGGCATTGTGGCCTCTGGAATCGAGGAGACCATCGAAAACGTATCCCAGCTTGCCAGAGACGGCATGAGAGAAACCGATAAAAAGATCATCGACATTATGATCCGCAATCAGGGAAAGGAGAAACAGAAGGAAGATCCTCTGCATATACTATAAGGAACCCAAGGAAAAGAAGGGATTCCTGTGCGGATCGCTGTTTATGTGAGAAAGTCAAAATGGACAGGCAGAGGAGAGAGCATTGAAAATCAGATCTTCCTGTGCCGGGAATACATAGAAAAATATATAGAAAATTCCCGGGAAGCCCAGATCCTGGTCTACAGGGACGAAGGGTTTTCCGGAAAGGATACCAACAGGCCTCAGTTTCAGAAAATGTTAGCAGACATGAAACTAAGGCCTTTTCAGTATCTGGTCTGCTACCGGCTGGACCGTCTGGGAAGGAATCTGGCAGATCTGGCTCTGCTCATTGAAAAGCTGAACCGGGAGCATACAGAATTTGTCAGTATCAGGGAACGTTTTGATACCTCCACCCCTATGGGAAAGGCCATGGTGTATTTTTCCGGGGTTCTTGCCCAGATGGAACGGGAGCAGATCGGAGAGCGGGTCCGGGACAATATGTATCTTCTTGCTAAGAGCGGGAGATGGCTGGGAGGAAATACACCTCTGGGCTTTCAGGTCCGGGAAAAGCTTTACGGAGAGGGGAAGCTTAAAAAGGCCTTTTATCTGGAAGTAAAGGAAAAAGAGGCAGAGATTCCCCGGCTCATCTTCCGGGAGTTTTTAGATTCCCATTCTCTGACTAAAACGGCAGAACTGCTGGCAGAAAGGCAGATTTTTACAAGAAGAGACAGAATTTATACTCCTGAAGCCATAGGGGAAATCCTGGAAAATCCTGTATACTGTCAAAGCGGAGAGAAGGCTTATGAATATTTTGCTTCTCTGGGCTGCCAGATGGGGTTTTCCAGAGAGGAGATCAGAGAGGAAAAGGGGCTTATAAGCTATGGAAGAACGGTATCTTCCAGGTACCGGGGCCAGGAGGCGCCTCCACAGGAATGGATCATCGCCCAGGGAGAACATGAAGGAATGATCTCACAGGAAGACTTTTTAAGAGTACAGAAGCTTCTGAAAAGACATCGCCTGGGAAAACCAGGGGAGGGCCGGGTCCAGAATGAAGCCTGTCTGCTGTCGGGATTTTTATTCTGTTCCTGCGGCTGCAGGATGCGTCCTAAATATTACAGAAGGGAGCAGATTACCACAGAAGGACAGCGGAAATTTTCCTATCGGTGCCCCTGCCGGGATAAAACCAGAGGACGGGATTGTCAGGAGATCCCCCTTTTGGGGAATCTTGGAGACTGCCTGGTGTGGAAATTTCTCATGAAAAAGACAGGCGAAGAGTTTTCTCTGGAAGAAATCTTCCTGGAAATCAGAAGGCGAACGGAGAGGGAAAAATCCCGGGAAGGAGAATGGGAAAAGATACGGAAGGAAGCTCAGGGACTGGAGAGAGAAGCCCGGCGACTGACCCAGAGACTGGCAGAAACAGAAGATGGGGACCTGGCAGAATTTCTGAAAAAAGAGATTCGAAGCCGGCTGTCCCAGAGAGAATATTTGAGAGAAAAGGCGAATGGGGAAAAGAATTCTTTCAACAAGAAAGAGAGAGAAAACATTGCTCTCCGGTATTCGGACCCGAAATTTTTAGCCTCGCTTTTGTCGATTCCAAATAAGCGGGCTTATCTGGGACTTTGGGCGGAGAAGCTCATCTGGGAGGGAGGAGTGCTGAAACTTTACCTTTTTGTTTCTCCTGAACTGCCGTAGCATTACCGCAGCCTGAGGGACCTACCACGGCTACGAATTCTCCGGGATAAACCTGAAAGGATATATGAGAAAGGGCGGGAGTTTCCCCGGATTTTGTGTGATAAGCATAACTGATATCTTTAATTTCTAAAAGAGGTGCAGCCATAAGGCACTTCCTTTCCTGTGGGAACCAGAGTTCCTTTTTTGTCATATACCATATGATATGTGGATTTTCCGGTACTTGACAAATATAGTACAAATTATTATAGTATAGAAATAGAAAATGAGGAAATCCTTTTGATGACAATATAGGAGGTGCAGAAGATGAAAATCTTATTTTTTGATACAAAAAGTTATGACAAGGAATCTTTTGAAAAACAGGCACTTAATTATCCAGGTATTGAAATTGAATATCTGAAGACGGATCTGGCTCCGAAGACCGCTCCTCTGGCAAAAGGCTATGATGCGGTATGCGCTTTTGTAAGTTCTGATGTTGGAACACAGACTATGGAAGTCCTTCATCAGGCAGGAGTAAAGCTGATTCTTATGCGCTGTGCCGGATTTAACAATGTAGACCTGGAAAAAGCAAAGGAATACGGCATTAAGGTCATGCGTGTGCCGGGGTACTCTCCGGAAGCTGTAGCAGAACATGCCATGACACTGGCTCTGTCGGTAAACCGCCGTATTCATAAGGCCTATGTGAAAGTTCGGGAAAATGACTTCAGCCTGGGGGGACTTATGGGCTTTAACTTCTACCAGAAAACCGCTGGTATCGTGGGAACCGGTAAGATCGGCGCTGCCATGGCAAGGATCTGCAGAGGCTTTGGTATGAAGGTTATTGCCTATGACGTATATGAAAATCCTTCTTTAAAGGATTTTGTGACTTATGTGTCCTTAGATGAACTGCTGGCACAGAGCGACCTGATCTCTCTTCACTGCCCGCTGATGGACAGCACCTATCATCTGATCAATAAAGATACTATTGCCAAGATGAAAGACGGTGTGATCCTGGTCAATACCTCCAGAGGCGGTCTGGTAAAGACCAACGATCTTATCGATGGAATCCGGGCCAGAAAATTTTCCGGCGTAGGACTGGATGTATATGAGGAAGAGACCAAGAATGTTTTCGAGGACCGTTCTGATGAGATTTTGGAACACTCCACCACAGCCAGACTTCTTTCTTTCCCGAATGTTATGATCACTTCCCACCAGGGATTTTTTACCCAGGAAGCTCTGGAGGCTATTTCCAGAACTACTCTGGACAATGCCGTGGCCTTTGAAAAAGGGGAGACTACAGGAAACGAAGTGGAGGCACAGTAGAAAAAATATATTAATCATAGGGAGCTGCCGCATTAAATACTTAGGATTCTGATTAATGCGTCAGCTCCTTTTTACAGGAGAAGATATGAATAAAAGAAATTATCAGAAAGAACTGGAAAAGATCATAGAGGAAAATCAAAAAGAAGGCAGAGTTCCCCGGCTGTTCCTTCATAGCTGCTGCGCTCCCTGCAGCAGCTATGTGCTGGAATATTTAAGTCCGTATTTTGAAATTACAGATTTTTTCTACAATCCCAATATTTCCCCCAGAGAAGAATATGACAAAAGGACCAGAGAGCTTCAGCGGCTCATTGAGGAAATGCCTTTTCTCCATAAGCCCAGGTTTGTAGAAGGGAAATACGACCCTCAGGAGTTCTTTCAGATGGCAAAAGGTCTGGAAGAAGCGCCGGAGGGAGGGGAGAGATGCTTTAAGTGTTACCGGCTCCGGCTGGAAGAGGCGGCCAAAATGGCTTCCAGGGGAGGCTACGATTATTTCACCACCACCCTTACCATCAGTCCCTTAAAAAATGCCCAGAAGCTCAATGAGATCGGAGAAGAACTGGAGCAGATTTATCATGTGAAGCATCTTCCTTCGGACTTTAAGAAGAAAAACGGCTACAAGCGTTCCACAGAGCTTTCCAGGGAATATGGTTTATACCGTCAGGACTACTGCGGCTGTGTCTTTTCTAAAATGGAACGGGAGAGACAAAAAGCGGACAGTCAGCAGCAGTAAAGGGCGAAGCATTCCGGAAATGGAGGAGCTGCCAGAGGAAAAGTCTTGCGGTTAATACTATAAAGTGATAAAATTTTACAGAAGTTAAAAACAAAAGAAATGAGGATAGAATATGGCACAGTTATGGGGAGGCCGTTTCACCAAGGAGACGGATCAGTTAGTCTATAATTTTAACGCTTCACTTGGTTTCGACCAGAAGCTTTATAAACAGGATATTACCGGAAGTATGGCCCATGCTTCTATGCTGGCAAAGCAGGGAATTCTTACGGACGAGGAAAAAGAGGAGATCCTGGACGGACTGAAAGGGATCTTAAAGGATATTGAAGAGGGAAAACTTTTATTTTCTCCGGAGTATGAGGACATTCACAGCTTTGTGGAAGCAAATCTCATTGACCGGAAAGGGGATGTGGGAAAGAAGCTCCATACAGGAAGAAGCCGGAATGACCAGGTGGCCCTGGATATGAAAATGTATGTCCGGGACGAGATAAAAGAAATGGATCTGCTGTTAAAGGAACTGCTGGAATCTCTTCTGAAGATCATGGAGGAAAACCTTCACACTTATATGCCGGGCTTTACCCATCTTCAGAAGGCCCAGCCGGTAACTCTGGCCCATCATTTCGGGGCGTATTTTGAAATGTTTAAGAGGGACAGAAGCCGCCTGGCCGATACAGGAAAAAGGCTGAATCTCTGCCCTCTGGGAAGCGGCGCCCTGGCAGGGACCACTTATCCTCTGGACCGGGAGTATACGGCCAAAGCTCTGGGCTTTGACGGCCCTACCCTGAACAGCATGGACTCTGTATCGGACAGAGATTACCTTATTGAAGTTCTTTCCGATATGTCTCTGATCATGATGCATTTAAGCCGGTTCTGCGAGGAAATCATTCTGTGGAATTCTAACGAGTACCAGTTTGTAGAGATTGATGACGGTTACAGCACCGGAAGCAGTATCATGCCCCAGAAGAAAAATCCGGATATTGCAGAGCTGGTAAGAGGAAAGACCGGAAGAGTTTACGGAGCCCTGATGTCCATGCTCACTACCATGAAAGGCATTCCTCTGGCATATAATAAGGATATGCAGGAGGATAAAGAGTTTACTTTTGACGCCATTGACACGGTAAAAGGCTGCATCGCTCTGTTTAACGGCATGGTTTCTACCATGGAATTTAAGAAAGAAAATATGGAGAGAAGCGCCAAAAACGGATTTACCAACGCTACAGATGCGGCAGATTATCTGGTAAATCACGGGGTGCCTTTCCGTGATGCTCACGGGATTGTGGGTCAGCTTGTCCTTCACTGCATTGAGAAAAACATTTCACTGGATGAGATGTCCCTGGAGGAATATAAAGCCATCAGTCCGGTGTTTGAGGAAGATATTTATGAGGCCATCAGCATGAAGAACTGTGTGGAGAAACGAAATACTATCGGGGCCCCGGGTACAGAAGCCATGAAACAGGTAATCGAGCTTCATAAAAAATATTTGAAAGAAAATTCTTGACTTTTCTGAAAAGTTTGATATATTAGAATCTATGAAAAATGTATGCGGAAAGAAGACATATGTCTTTCTGGGAAAGGATAGAGGGCTAAAATATGAGTGAGAAATTAAGAGTTGGAATTTTAGGTGCTACAGGAATGGTTGGACAGAGATTTATTTCTCTTCTGGAAAATCACCCCTGGTTTGAGGTTGTAACTGTGGCAGCCAGTGCAAGAAGTGCAGGAAAAACCTATGAGGAAGCAGTAGGCGGACGCTGGAAAATGGATACACCTATGCCGGAAGCAGTAAAAAAGCTGGTTGTGATGAATGTATCCGAGGTAGAGAAGGTAGCTTCTACTGTAGACTTTGTATTCTCTGCAGTGGATATGTCCAAAGAGGAAATAAAAGCTATTGAAGAAGAGTATGCAAAGACAGAAACCCCAGTTGTTTCTAACAACAGTGCACACAGATGGACTCCCGACGTGCCAATGGTAGTGCCGGAGATCAATCCTCAGCATTTTGAAGTGATCAAATATCAGAAAGAGCGTCTGGGAACCACCAGAGGATTTGTTGCTGTTAAGCCAAACTGCTCGATCCAGAGCTACGCGCCGGTGCTTACTGCATGGAAAGAGTTTGAACCATATGAAGTAGTGGCAACTACATATCAGGCAATCTCCGGAGCCGGAAAAACTTTTAAAGACTGGCCGGAGATGGTGGAAAACATTATCCCTTATATCGGAGGAGAGGAAGAAAAGAGCGAGATGGAGCCTCTTCGTCTCTGGGGCGAGATCAAAGATGGTCAGATCGTTCCAGCCAAAGAGCCGGTGATCACCTGTCAGTGTGTTCGTGTTCCTGTCTTAAATGGACATACTGCAGCAGTTTTTGTGAAGTTCCGGAAGAAACCTACCAAAGAGCAGCTTATCGAGAAGCTGGTAAACTTTAAAGGAGTTCCTCAGGAACTGGAGCTGCCAAGTGCGCCTAAGCAGTTCATCCAGTATATGGAAGAGGAGAACCGTCCTCAGGTAAAGGCAGATGTAGACTATGAGAGGGGAATGGGAATTTCTGTAGGCCGTCTGAGAGAGGACAAGGTTTACGATTTCAAATTTATCGGTTTATCCCACAATACAGTCCGCGGAGCAGCAGGCGGCGCTGTACTGTGTGCAGAGACTCTGAAAGCTCAGGGATACATTACCAAGAAGTAAGAGGACTACAGGGAAAATACTATGAAAGCAATTATGCTGGTAGAAAATCAGTCCGTGGGTGAGTGTAAGGCCGCCCACGGGCTTTCTCTTTACATAGAGACCCCGGATCACAGGCTGCTCTTTGATCTGGGACCGGACCGTACCTTTTTGGAAAATGCCGGGAAACTGGGAGTTGGTCTGGAAAAAGTAGATACTGTGATCATTTCCCATGGCCATTACGACCATGGAGGCGGTCTGGAAGAATTTCTGAAGCTCAATTCCAAAGCCAGAGTCTATATACAGAAAAATGCCTTTGAGCCTCATTATTCCACAGCTCAGGGAAAAGCAAGGAATATCGGACTGAAGCCGGAGCTGGCCAGTCATCCACAGGTCGTATTGCTGGAAGGAGACTTTCAGATTGACCGGGAGCTGGAACTTTTTACTGTTACAGGTCAGGAAAATTGCCATTCCCAGGCCAATGACGTCCTACTGGATGAGAAGGGGAGAGACGCCTTTGCCCATGAACAGAATCTCCTCATCCACGGGGAGGATCCTGTACTTATTATGGGCTGCGGACATAAGGGAGTAGTAAATATCATGGAAAAAGCTTCCAAGTGGAATCCCAAGGTGTGTATCGGCGGATTTCATCTGAATATCCCCGCCACAGGAAA
>DGYFR06201__coassemble_858_pt1 | contig 20344 bp, 12 predicted proteins | sample DGYFR06201__metabat2_high_PE_048 | metagenome-assembled genome bin DGYFR06201
TCACGAAATTAGAATCCTATAGAAAAAATATCTGAATTATTCCCTCTGATATCTTTCTGTTTTTAGGCATATTAGAGGGAATGATCCGGAAATAGAATTCAGCATTTTTGCTAATTGAGAAACAAGCAAGTTTATGATATGGTAAAGATACATTTCGAAGGCAGATCAGCCAGTATTCCCCAATTATAAAATTTTATGAAATAGATATTCTTAAACAATTCTATATTTTCTTATCAATGACATGAATCCCCTTTTTGAATTATTGAAACATAAAAAAGTACAGATTTGCTTCTATAAATATACTATATAGCTCATAAATCGGTGCAAAAAATAGATTTGATTTTTTCATTGAATGAGTGTTCATCTAAAATTCAGATATAGTTAAGGTTTGTAAATGTCTGAATGGACAGGGAGCAAGGCCGGGTTACGTACAAATTAATGAATGAGAGTGTATAAAAATGAATTTTTTAACAGCAGTTCACACAGATGTGGGAATTAGAAAAAAAACAAATCAGGATTCTATATTGTTGGAAACAGCGGCTACAGATTATGGACAGGTGCTGTTAGGAGTTATCTGTGATGGTATGGGAGGCCTCGCGAAAGGCGAGGTTGCCAGCGCCATTTTAGTAAAGGCCTTTTCTAGCTGGTTTCATAGAGAGTTTCCGCAGATTTTATACAGCGGGATTGGAGCAAATGCCGTAAGAAAGAGTTGGACAGATTTAGTCTTAGAACAAAATCAGAAAATCAGTGAGTATGGGCTGAGCTGCAATGCCAGTCTTGGAACTACCGCAGTTGCGTTGCTGCTGGTAGAAAATGTTTATTACATTATTAATGTGGGAGATTCCAGAGTTTATTACCTGAAAGAAGGGATGAACCAGATGACCGCAGATCAGACGTTTGTGCAAAGAGAAATGGATTTGGGAAGAATGACTTTTGAGGAGGCGAAGATACACCCGAAGAGAAATATACTGCTTCAGTGCGTGGGCGCCAGCAGTGTGATCGGACCGGATTTCTATGTAGGCGAATACCAGCCGGATTCTGTGTTCATGATGTGCTCAGACGGGTTCCGCCATATAATACAGCCTCAGGAGTTTTATGATAGATTGAAACCTGAGCTTATGGCGACGGAAGAAAAAATGAAAGAAGCGGCTGTATATTTCACTGAACTTAATAAGTCCAGACGAGAAGAAGATAATATTTCAGTTGCTTTGATCCGGGCATACTAGGGGGAAGGCATATGCTTGAAATTGGTTCTTTAGTAGATGGAAAATATAAAATTTTAAATAAGATCGGCCAGGGAGGAATGAGTGTCGTTTATCTGGCTATGAATGAAAGGGCAAATAAACAGTGGGCCATTAAGGAGGTCCGTAAAGACGGTGTACAGAACTTCGAGGTGGTAAAGCAGGGACTGATCGCAGAGACCGAAATGCTGAAAAAGCTAAGCCATCCAAATCTGCCTAGTATCATCGATGTCATCGATGGAGACGGAACCTTTCTTATTGTTATGGATTACATAGAAGGGCGTCATCTGGAAAGTGTTGTGAAAGAATATGGAGCCCAGAGCCAGGAAGATGTGATCGAATGGGCAAAACAGCTCTGCGATGTGCTTTCTTACCTTCATTCCAGAAAGCCGCCTATTATCTACAGGGATATGAAGCCGTCCAATGTCATGCTGAAACCGGATGGAAAGGTTATGCTCATCGACTTTGGTACGGCCAGGGAATTTAAAGAAAACAGTGTAGCGGATACTACATGTCTGGGAACCCAGGGATATGCAGCGCCGGAGCAGTATGGAGGTCATGGACAGACCGACGCCAGAACCGACATTTATTGCCTGGGAGCAACTCTTTATCATCTTCTTACCGGCCACAATCCCAGTGAGCCGCCTTATGAGATGTATCCGATCCGGTATTGGAATCCGGAACTTTCCTCAGGCCTGGAGGAAATCATTCTGAAATGTACCCAGAAAAATCCAGATGACCGCTATCAGAACTGCGGTGAACTTTTGTATGCGCTGGAACATTATAATGAACTGGATATCGAATATAAAAGAAAACAGACCTTAAAATGGCGGGCCTTTCTATGCAGCACTGCATTGACTGTCTTGGCCGGTGCAGGAGCGGTGGGATTTAAGATTGCAGAAAATACAGTGACGGCAAGTACCTATGAGGCATATGTGGAAGAAGCGGCCAATCTTGCGTCCACAGATCCGGAACAGTGTATTCAGTATTATAAAAATGCCATTGCCTTAAATCCTTCCGACGGCCTGGCGTATGAGAATCTGTTGAATTTCTTTCTGTGGGAACATAATGACAGCGCCCAGGGAGATACCGGAAGTGAAGCGTCCAGCCAGCAGATCACCTGTGTATTTTCAGATGCAGAGGAACAGGAGATACGAAAAGTGCTGGGAACAGAGGAAAACAGGAATCGAAGCAATGAGGAATATCTGAAAGCAAATGTAGAGGATTATGACAAATTTGCCTATGACCTGGGAATTGCCTATTACTTTTCCTATAACGGAACCGGAAATAAAGGCGCAGCCAGAAAATGGCTGGAGATTGCCTCAGAGGCAGAGCCTACAGATGAACTTAATGAGGCAAATATCAATCGTGCGGCAAATCTTTATAAGATTTCGGAATACTATGACAGCTTGGGAATGCGGAATCAGGCAGGGGATTCTATGGTATCCTATGCGGACTACTGGAGAGACCTGCAGAAAACAGTAGAAGATGATTCAGCAAGTGGAAATAATGTAAATATGCTTCTGGCATATAAAGAAATGACATCTCAGATCGCTAATAATGCCGCTAACTTTAAAAGTGCCGGAATAACCCGGCAGCAGATGGAAAATGAACTGGATAATGCAGTGGAGGCTGTGAGCAACATGGAAATCGTTACCGGCTCGGCCAATGCGGAATATGAACAGGAGCTGAAGGACAATCTGATCGAGAGTCTGGGATCCGCCAGAACCATTGTGAATTCTACTTTTAACACGGAGAATCTGGCAACAGATACACAGGGAGGTGAACAGAATGCAGCAGATACAGCAGCAGATTAATATGTTTCACATTTTGTTTTATGTGTGTCTGGGGTTATGTATTGTTTTCCTGATATTAAGCGTGATCTTTTTCTTTAAATTCGATATACGGAATATATTCAACGCCAAGACCGGCCGTTCTGTGAGAAAAACTGTACAGAGTATGGAAGAAAAAAATGCCCGTACCGGTTCACTGAGAAGACCGGCAGGAAGAGGATATACAGGTACGCTGGCAAGGTCAGGCGGAATTGGAAGAACCGGCGGACTTGGAAAGTCCGGCAGTCTCAGCCCAAGCAAGAGACTTGGAAAAGTCCGGAAGGCAGACATGAACGAACTGATCCAGCCCCCCTCCCGACCTACAGAAGCTTTGCAGACAGAACAGCAAAACACTTCAAGTATGGAGACGCAGGTATTAAGTCCGGAAGACTTAGTGCCTACTTTGGAACAGATACAAAAAGAGGTGGACCAGAGCCATGGAATGTTCCGGATTGAAAAATACACAATGCTGATACATACAGACGAGGTGGTGTGACAGATGAAAAGCTTGCAGGATTTAGAGAAAAGATTCCTGATCACAGCCGGGTGCCTTTTCCTGATTTTCATTGCCCTGCTTCTTCTGCCTTTATGCGGCACAGGAGAGACGGGAATGGAGAAAGGAATAGGAACTTTGGTGGGGATTCTATTCTGGGCAGGAATCATATCCGGCTGCGTCAGCTATTTTCTGATGTACCGGAAATATAAGGAAGCACTGGCAAAAAGACTTCCCCAGAGCAGGATTCCTTCCTACCTGGGGGTATGGGGAAATCCGGTGGCTATAGGAATTGATATTTTATTTCTACTAGGTTTGATCGGAACAGTCTATTGCAATGTAACAATAGGCGCCAATCGGATCTTGAATTTCTTATCTTTATTTATAACAATAACATGCTTTTATTTACATTTCCTGGCAACAGGAAAGGTATTCCAATATTTAGCACAAGCAAAAATGAAAAAAGGAGTTAAGGAGAATGAAAGGAAAGCGGACATGTAAAGAACGAATACTGGCTTTCATGCTGACCTTCGCCATGGTAGTGGGAATGGGCATGGAATCTGTCCAACTGCAGGCGGCAGCGGTAGAAGGAGAGCCAGTGCAGGAAGAAATTGTAACAGAAGAACCAACACCGGAAGAAGAGCCGCCTGTAGAAGAAAATGGCGGGATTAGTCTGTTCAGTGCAGATGGTAGTGGGATTGATGTGACAGACCCAGACGCTGAAGGTGGAAATGGAGACGGAACCGAGACTGGAGAAGAGCCAGGCGGAACTACAGATCCTACAGAACTAGGTAGTGACGAAGGAGAACCTGGAGATGGACAGGAAGAAAGTGTATCAATTACATTAGATTCATTGTCATTAGTAGAAGGAGAAACACAGCAACTCGAAATGCAGGTATTGCCTGAAGGAACTACAGTAACTTGGAGCAGTAATGATGAAGGAGTTGCCATGGTTGAAAACGGTCTGGTAACAGCGGTGGCACCTGGAAATACAGTCATAACAGCAAGTACAGAAAATGGAGCGCAAGATACTATCAATATCGAAGTTACTGCGAAACAATATACAGTGACGGGAACAGTAAAAACATCGGAAGGATCGGAAGGAATAGGAGTAAAGGATGCGTATGTAAATTTATCCGATAGTGAAGGTATGACATATGGAGCGACAACGACAGATGAGGGGACATATTCCGTCGCATGCCCCAAAGGGACATATACAGTAACAGCGACAAGAGACGGTATGCATATGCCGGAAAACACGGTAACTGTTACAGTGGGAGATGATCAGCCTAATGCTGCAGATGTTATACTAGAGTTAAACGATATTAATATATCTAATGTTAGCCAAACGCTTAAAGTTGATGAGACTTTTAATTTAAGCATTCAGAAAGACTATTCGATAGAAGGAGAGTCTATCCAATGGTCAACTGATAGAAGTGATATTGTTGGTATAAATGATTTGGGAAACGGCAGTGTTAAGATTACGGGATTACAGGCAGGATCAGCGACCGTTACAGCAACGTTAAATACTATGTATGGAGAAAAAACCGCAAGTTGTCAGGTGACTGTAGAAATGAGAGAAACAACGATGACTTTAGCAGTACAGCCTATAGGAGAAGATAGAAAAATAGAATCGGTAAGATTGATTGCTTCCATTTATAAAAATGATATAAATGAGCCGGTAACAGAAGGAAATGCCAAATTCTGGATCTATAAGTATGATAGAAACGTAAAGGACTATGAAGAAATTGATTTTGCAGATAATGTAAATGTTGAAAATGGAGAAGCGGTATTCACATTCACTTCTCAAAAGAAATATGGCCTCTCCGGACGATATAAATTTGTTGTACAATACGGTGGCGTAGAGAATAAATATAGTATTTCCGAGGCGGAAGAAGCCGGACAAGATTTTGAAGATAATATTCCTATTACTTTTGAAGGAATAGATATTTCAAAACCGATAGAAATAACATATGGTGATATGGAAAAAACAGCATATGAAATTCCTATAGATAAAGAAGCTTTTATTGACGAGGCAGGAGATATTGAGAATCCAGAAATTGTCAAATATACATTTGCGCCAAAAGATGATATGTCTGCCGAAGTTTTAGAGGTAAACGATAATGGTATTGTCAAATTTAAGAAAGCATCTAAAACACCTGTGATTGTAACGATCACCAGAGAAATTGTCGATACCACTCCTGATGACCCTTCTGATAATTACTATCATCCAGCAACAAGCATAGATTTTGAGGTAAAAGTATTACCAAAAAAAATTAAGATAGACACAAAATATGAAGGATTAACATATTCTAAAATTTATGATAAAGAACTGGAGGTAGATTCAGCTAACAGTAACGGTGATGAAATATCTGATGTAAGTATGATTCCATTTGAAAATGGATCCATAGTAAATGAAGATAAGGTACAAATTTCAAGTATTACAGGTACATTATCCCCAAACGTTATAAATGTCAAAACTAATGATGAGGGAGAAGTAATTCCTTATAGCATTGAAGAAGCAAGTATTACTTTAAGTGCTGTAGAACTCACTGGCGATGATGCAGGCAATTATACAATCGATTTAGGTGTGCCAGATGAATCAGAGACTGTTTTGGCGGCAACAGTTACCATTAATAAGAGACCAATTAAATTAAAAGTATCTGAGGGTAGCAGAGAATATGGACACTGGAATGAGATTACCTATGCGGAAACTCCTGTTCAGGAAATTGACAAGACTGCTTACAAAGAACCAGATATTGAAGGCATTCTTAGCGGTGATGAGGTAACATTCCCAATACCTACTGAAGTCGAGATACCGGAAACCATAGTACCAGATTATTCTAATGGTGACAGTGATGAGGGTAAAAGATATCAGGACAAACTTACTGTCTATCAATATACAGAAACAGGAGAGCAAAATGGCAATCCAGGTAACAATTATGAGTTTGACTTTACAGACGTTGAGAAAGGCACTTTAACTGTTACAAAAGAAAAAATTGAAGACTATATGAATTACCTGAATTTTGACGAAGCTTCCGGCAATGCATATATATCACCAAAGACAGAGGCGATTTGGGCAAGTGCGCAAAACAAAAGTTTCCAGATTTATCCGCAGACTATAGGCCAAGGTGTTTATTACGACCAGGTAGTGCTTGATGGAGTGGAACAGAATCTCAGCGAAGAAGGAAAAGGCCTGGATCTGACACAGGAAGAGTTTGAAGACGGCGATAAGAAGACAGTAGAAGTATATCTCAAAAATTCCGGAAATAACTCAACATCAGAAAAGTTTGAAGTAGAATTGTCCATTGATGTTTTAGACGCAGTAGTAACAAATAACAGCATAAGCAACGAGATTCACGGTATTTCAGAAGTTGTGAATATGATTACTTTCGGAAAATTCCATAATGCCCTTTCTACACGTCAGGAAACCGCGGAAGTTTCAGATGGTTCAGGAAGTGGAGTTCACAGCTGGTCTTATAACATTATGACAGGAGATTCTGACGATAAGTTTACAGGTGAAGCAATAGAATCTTATATCGACCCGGCAAAAGACACTTGTACATGGACACTTATCTCAGAGAAGGCTGCTGATAGTGATAACGCAGAACTCAGTGGAATAATTCCATTGCCAGATCAGGAGGATAATTATGTTGTACTGCTGAAGATCCAGGATAATGTAGGCCATTGTAAAGTATATGCTTCAAATGGTGTGATCGTGGATTATACAGCACCTAAGGCATACATTTCTCTGGATGAAGGACAGACTGTTTCCTCTAAGGGAGTATATGGTGATGATGTAGCATTGAATATCCATGTGCAGGATATTATTCAAGATGTGACAGATTCAGCATCCGCCATTAAAAAAGTGGAACTCCGCGTAGAAAACAATGGAAAAGAAACCGATAAGGTTACTTTATTAGATATTCAGTCTTTTCCTGAAATGAATATGGAAGATACTGGAAAGACTTCCTGGACATTAGGCGAATTAGATGAATATCGTTCCAAAGATCTGAAGTATACGGTAAAAGCGGATGAGAATAACAGCAATAATGTAGTAGTTTATGTAACTGTGTGGGATAACGCAGATAATCTGTATAATGCAGAAGCATATCCTTTACAGATAGATATTACAGCCCCTGTAATAGAAGCTAAATATACAAGTGAGGCGCAGGTGCAGAATGAAAAATACTATAATCAGCCAATGCAGGCAGAGATTACCTATACAGAAAGAAACTTTTCCTATGATAAAAATTATCTGTGGTTTGATGTACAGGTAGAAGGGAAAAACATAGGTACATATTCTGTATCAGAACTTCAGAATGAGCTTGGAATTATCACAGAATGGAAGGAGACCCAGCAGGACGATACAGACTGCAAACAGTGGACGGATGCACGTAAGCATACCTTACTGCTGACTTTTAGCAGAGATGATAAATATGTTTTTACATCTCATATAAAAGATCTAGCAGAAGCCACAGAAAATCCAGTTTATGATGGTGTGACACAAGACTTTGTGATTGACCAGAAGGCTCCTGTTATGGAAGTTGAATATGAAGTTATCGATAATGGCGCCTTTGCAGTGCCAATGCTGGAGGAAAACAGAGCATATAGCAATAAAGCTGTTCGGACAATTGTTACTATAAATGAACATAACTTTGCGTTAGAGGGAAAAGATATACAGGCAGATGTACAGGTACAGACAACGAAAGTTGGAGAAGGGGAAACCGTACCGGATTACAATGTACAGCAGAAGGTAAATGATGGAAATGTTTGGGTACAGCAGAATGTTGATACTTATAAGAGCGTCTATACTTTCTCCGCAGATGCCAACTACACCCACAGCATTACCTATACAGACTTAGCCGGAAACTCTGTAACCTATGGACCGGGATATTTTACAGTAGATAAAACGAATCCTATAGGTTCCGTTTCCATTAACGGATTCGGCTTCTGGGAGACATTGTTGCAGAACATTACATTTGGCTTATTTAACCCCAGTTCTGTAGATGTGGAAATGACAGCGGCAGACCATACATCACCCCTGAATCCAATCCAGTATTTCAGAACACCGAATGCTATGACCAGAGATCAGTTGGAAGCTTATGACTGGAGCAATGCAAATACAGCTTCCTGGGAGAATCCGGGATATGCAGCGTTTACAGTAAATCCAGATGAGCAGTTTGTAGTTTATACAAAAGTAACGGACTATGCCGGAAACTATGGATTCTTCAGCTCCGACGGTATGATCGTGGACAGCACCAAACCTGCCCCGGTAGTTACCATCACCAACCTGAGCCAGTCTCAGAACGGAATCTTTAATGAAGACGTAACTCTTCAGATCGATGTGGAAGATCCTTATGCGGGGGATACATACTCTGGTCTGGAACGTGTATGGTATACCGTTTCTGCTTCCGGAAATGTAAATACCAGCGAAACCATTGAACTGTTGAACAGCAGCAACCGGGTACAGAGCAATCAGACATTCAGCCAGGTGGTTACAGTCCCGGCCAATGTATATAACAGCAATGATGTCAAGGTTCAGGCCTTTGCGGTAGATTTCTCCGGAAACCAGGGAGAAAGCGAGATTACCCAGATGAAGATCGATGTGACCAATCCGACAATCTCTGTTTCCTGGGATCTGAATAATCCGTTGAACGGAAGCTATTATAAGGATACAAGAACAGCAACTGTCATCGTAACAGACAGGAACTTTGATCCGAATAATGTGAGATTCAGCATTACCAATACAGACGGAACAGAAGCCAGCATCGGCGGATGGAGCAGCAGCTCGGATATCGGAGTATCCGACAGCGCTACAAGCACCTGCCAGGTAGCTTTCCCGGCAGATGGTGATTACACCTTTACATTGGGTTGTACGGACCTTGCCGGCAACAGTACAGAATATGGGCAGACTGATGAGTTTACTATTGATAAGACGGTACCGGAAATTTCTGTTGCCTATGATAATAACAGTGCAAGAAACGGAAATTATTACAACGAAGCTCGTACAGCCACTGTAACTGTACGGGAGCATAACTTCAATGCTGCTGACGTAAAAGCAGCGATCACAGCCAGTCTGGAAGGAAGATGCATTTCGGCTCCGTCCATCAGCGGATTCTCCGGAAGCGGCGATGTACATACAGCTACTGTGACATACGGAACAGACGGCGACTATACCTTTGATGTGGAATACACAGACATGGCAGGAAATGCAGCGGCAGATTATACCCCGGATGATTTCACGGTAGACCTTACAGAACCGGAAATTGAGATTACCGATGTGGCAGATAAATCTGCGAATAATGACGTGGTATCTCCAAATGTAAAAGCTACTGATGTGAATTATGACGCTAAGAATGTGACAGTAACCATCACAGGCGCAAATAACGGGAAAGTAAATATCGGAAATGTGGTATCCGCTATCGAAAACGGTCAGACTATTAAATTTAACGACTTTGCAAGACAGGAGAAAATGGACGACCTGTATACACTTACTGCTAAGGCAGTAGATATGGCAGGAAATGAGAAAGAAGAATCCATTCTCTTCTCTGTAAATCGTTATGGTTCTGTATATGTACTGGATAATGACACAAAAGATTGGCTTGATACAAAAGATTACACCTACATCAATGAAGAGAAAGAAGTAGGTGTAATTGAATACAATGTGGATAGTATCGAAAACAGTCAGATCACAGTAAACCGGGATGGTGAAATGACGAATCTGAAAGAAAAGACAGATTACAAAGTTACCAGTTCCGGAACAGAAGCACAGTGGAAAGAGAATCATTACATTCTTGATGCCGAGAACTTTGCGACAGAAGGAAATTATTCTGTAATCTTCAGTACTCAGGATAAGGCCGGCAATGCCATGAATAACAACAGTGTCAAGAAAAGCAATCGGAATCTTCCTATTGGATTCGCCGTAGATAAAACAGCTCCTACAGTAGTTATTTCCGGTGTAGAAGACGGCGGTTCTTACAGAAGTGCAGAGCGGACTATGACCGTAGATGCCAAGGATAATCTGGCTCTAAATGAGGTGATAGTTTCTATAAACGGGAAGAGACAGATATATAATGCAGAAGAACTTGCAGAACTGGACGGAATAGTCAATACAGTAATTACCAGTGCCAACAACTTCCAGAAGATAGAAGTATCTGCTTATGATAAGGCCGGCAATGCACTTGGACAAAAACAGATAGAAGGTAAAAGCCAGCCGGTTACTTTAAGCATCTTGGTAACGCCGAGTCTTATGGTACAGTATTATATGAATAAGTCTCTTTTATTCGGCTCCTTTATTATGATTGCTTCAACTGCAGGTGCAGCCGTTTTTGGAATGGTGAGAAAGAGAAAAAATCGTATGGTAGGATAGATCTTAATGCAAAAGAGTCCTGAGTATGATATGATAGAGATCATAGCAGGGCTATTTTGTTGGAGACATCGATGGGAGGACACACATACTATGATCTACGTCACAAGCGATATACATGGAGACTACATTCATTTTTCCCAGATGACGGAGAAGATCGGGCTTTCTTCTGAGGATATGCTGTATATCCTGGGAGATGCGGTTGATAAGGGAAAAGAAAACCTTTGGGTTCTCAGGTATATTTACTGTTCAGAGAATATCTGTCTTATAAAAGGCAATCATGAATACCTTTGTGAGAGATATCTGACAGGTACTATCAGCGGAAATATCTGGGATGCTTGCGGGGGAAGGAACACCCGGGAAGAAGTGGATGGTCTGACTATGGAAGAACGTATGAAACTTCGGGATTATCTCAGAGGACTTCCCATATATAAGAAGATAAAAACAGGAGAAAAGGAATATTTTCTTACCCATTCAGGATTTTATGCGGATTATGAGATTCGGGATCCGGAAACAGGTCTAGTGGATATCGAAGCTTCTGTGTTGGCAGCAGTGGAGGCTGACCAGGAAAGATACCTGTTTTCAGATGATATCCATTACATACCGGATTCTATACAGTTTGACAAAAGAATTATTGTAGGACATTATCCGACGCTGTTTTTGCCTGATTTTAAATGTGCCAGGATTTATCATGGAAGAAAATATATAGACATAGATACGGGAAATGAACGGCGGTGGGAAGGAGGGCGTCTGTCCTGCATGAGACTGGAGGACGGGCAGGAATTCTATGTATAATAGAGCAGACTTTTAGCTCGTTCCTTGCAGAAATAAAGAAAAAAGACAGGATTTTAATCATATGAAGAGCAGTAGGAAAAATATCAACAGAGAAGACATGCTGGAACTGACCAGGAGGATGACACCCTCCAGAACATCCTTTACCAGGATCGCAGGCTGCTATGTGGACAAAGATGGAGATTTTGAGGGAAGCTTTAACGTAAATTTCCTAAAATTGTCCCAGAAGGATAAGGCCAAAAATCTTGAGATCGCAAAGACCATTCCTTTTTCAGAGACAAATGTACAGCTGAAAAGATACAAGATCGAGGAAACTTCCAGGGAAGTCCGGGGCCTGATCCAGATGCTGAACGCAATGAAAGAATGCGGATTGAAAAATGATGCCCTGATGGATACATTTTATGATATTATAATGGAGAACTATGAATCCAGAGCGCCTTACGGGATCATGGTATTTCATGACCGGTATGATGTGCCTGTGAAGACATCGGATAAAGAAAGGCAGTGGGAGTCGGAAGAAGTTTATGAATATCTGATCTGCGCCTTATGCCCTCTTGCAGATGAGTATGAACCGGATAAACCTTTCTGGGGATTCTTATTTCCGGCATTCACAGACAGAAGCTGCGACTGGGATCATATAAATATTTTTCACGCCGGCGGCAGGAACTATGAAAAACTGGACAGTCTGCTGGGAGTGAAAGAAAAAGAATAAAAATAAAGGAGAGGTTTTTATGAGGTATGAAATTAAAGGCGGCGTATTTCCCATCGTTGTGTGCTATCTGGAAGATGGGGAGCAGATGATCACAGAAAAAGGTTCTATGGTATGGCAGAGTCCCAATGTTAAGATGGAGACTTCAGGAGGAGGTCTGGGAAAAATGTTTTCCAAGGCTCTTTCCGGAGAGAGTATGTTCCAGAATATCTATACAGCCCAGGGGGGAGCGGCTATGATCACTTTCGGTTCCAGTTTTCCGGGAAAGATCCTTCCTATAGAGATCGCTCCGGGAAAAGAGATCATCCTTCAGAAGAAGGCTTTTCTGGCATCAGAGAGCGGTGTGAAGCTGGATATTCATTTTAACAAAAAACTGGGCGCGGGATTCTTCGGCGGAGAAGGATTTATCATGCAAAGACTTTCCGGAAGCGGGATGGCCTTTGCTGAGATCGATGGTGAGCTTGTGGAATACGACCTGGCCCCAGGCGAGGAGATGATCGTAGATACAGGAAACGTAGCCGGATTTGAACCAGGGGTTTCTATTGATATCCGTCAGGTGGCAGGGATCAAAAACAAACTTCTGGGAGGAGAAGGATTCTTCAATACGGTACTGACAGGACCGGGAAAGATCTGGCTGCAGACCATGCCAATATCAGGAGTGGCTGAGGCTATCCGTCCGTTTATCCCTACAGGCGGAAATGGCTGATTTTTGCATAAGCAGGTAATTTTAGGGAACAATCACTGAAAAAAGCCGGAAAAGGAGGTTCAAGATGGAAACACTGAAACTGAGAGACAATTTTTACTGGACAGGTATTGTAGATGACAAGCTTCGGGTATTTGATATCATCATGTACACGGAATTTGGAACTACCTACAACTCCTATGTAATGAAGGCTGGAGACAAGACGATCTTATTCGAGACTGCCAAGGCGAAGTTTTTTGACGAATATCTGGAAGAGCTGAAGCAGATCACAGATGTGGAAAAGATTGATTATCTGGTAGTGAATCATACGGAACCGGACCACGCGGGAAGTGTGGAAAAGCTTCTGGAGATCAACCCGGGCTTAAAGATCATTGCTACAGGCTGTGCTATTAATTTTCTGAAAGAGATCGTAAACGGAGAGTTTACCGCCCTTCCTGTAAAGGATAATCAGGAGATGAAGATCGGAGACAAGACTCTGAAATTTATGATCGTACCCAACCTTCACTGGCCGGATACCATGTATACTTATATAGAAGAAGAGCAGATTCTGGTGACCTGTGATTCTTTCGGCTCTCATTACGGTTTTAAGGATATCCTTCTGAGCAAGGTTACGGATCAGGAAGGATATATGAGAGCTACAAAATATTATTTTGATAACATCATCGGTCCTTTTAAGCCTTATATGTTAAAGGCTCTGGATAGAGTCAGAGAGCTGGATATCTCCATGATCTGCACCGGACACGGTCCGGTCCTGGATACCAGGATCGACTTTATCCTGGATACCTATCAGGAATGGTGTACAGTGGTAAATCCAAATAAGAAAAAGACGGTGGTCATTCCCTATGTAAGCGCCTATGGCTACACCAAAGAGCTGGCAGGGGCCATTGCCCAGGGAATCCAGGAAAGCGGAGATATTGACGTGCGATGCTACGATATGGTAGAAGCAGATCAGGCAAAGGTTCTGGAAGAACTGGGATTTGCCGATGGATTCCTTCTGGGATCTCCTACCATTGTGGGAGAGGCCTTAAAACCTATCTGGGATCTGACTACTTCCATTTTCGCGGGAACCCATGGCGGCAAGCTGGCCAGTGCTTTCGGAAGTTACGGCTGGAGCGGCGAGGCGGTGCCTCATCTCATCGAGAGATTGAAACAGTTAAAGATGAGAGTGCCGGATGAAGGATTCCGGGTGAAGTTTAAGCCAAGCCAGGATAACCTGATCGACGCTCATGATTATGGATATAATTTCGGCTGTCTGCTTCAGAATAAAGAAAATGTAAAGAAATCCACAGGTCCTAAGAAACTGGTGAAATGTCTGGTATGCGGAGAGATCTTTGACGCTTCTCTGGAAGTCTGCCCGGTATGCGGCGTAGGAAAAGAAAATTTCGTTCCTGTAGACGTGGAGGAAAGCTCCTACAGAATGGATACAAAGAACTTCTATGTGATCCTGGGAGGAGGAGCAGCAGCCTTTTACGCAGCTTCTGCTATCCGGGAGAGGGACAGGACCGGTTCCATTGTGATGATCTCAAACGAGCCTTATCGTCCCTATAACCGTCCTATGCTGACAAAGGCCATCATGGCAGAGTTAAATGAAGAACAGATCGCTATTGAAGAAGAAAAGTGGTATGAGGAAAATAATGTCCATCTTCTTCTGGGAAAACAGGTGACAGGCATTGACACGAAAAATAAAGAAGTGCTTCTGGAAGAGGGCATGAAGCTGACTTATACAAAGCTGATCTATGCTCTGGGATCCGAGTGCTTTATCCCGCCTATTAATGGAAAGGATAAGAAAGAGGTTATCGCTATCCGCCGTCTGGAAGATGTCCGGAAGATCGAAGCCATGCTTCCTCAGATCAGGAATGTGGTGGTCATCGGCGGCGGCGTCCTGGGACTGGAAGCAGCCTGGGAGATGAAGAAAGCCAAATGCCACGTAACTGTGCTGGAAGCTGCGCCTCTCCTTATGGGAAGACAGCTGGATGAAGGAGCCGCCGATATGCTGAAGCTGATCAGCGAAGGTAAGGATATCCAGATCCATACAGGAGCCCAGATCACAGACATTCTCGGAGAAGAACATGTTACCGGCGTGAAGCTGGCAGGAGGAGAGGTATTCCCGGCAGATCTGGTCATTGTTTCCGCCGGTGTAAGAGCCAATACAGCCATTGCCGGAGACGCAGGCATTGAAACAGACCGGGCAGTTGTGGTCAATGAGAGAATGGAGACCAATATCCCGGATATCTATGCCTGCGGCGACTGTGCTCAGTACCAGGGGATCAACTATGCTATCTGGCCTCAGGCTATGGAGCAGGGCAAAGTTGCCGGTGCCAATGCGGCAGGAGAACCTCTTGTTTATGAAGGAGTATCCGCGGCCCTGAATTTCCACGGTATGGGAACCGCCTTGTTTGCAGCAGGAGATAATGGAAAGAATTCCAATCTGGTATATAAGACTGTGGAATTTAAGGATATGGGAAAGAAACAGTACCGGAAATATTATTTCCTGAATAACCGGCTCTGCGGTGTGATCCTGATCGGAGACGTCAGTGCCATGGCCAGGATGACACAGCTTCTGGAAAAACATGCCACTTACCAGGAAGTAATGGAATAGAAAATGCTGGCAGGAACAGCTTAAGGCTTTTCTGACAGAAAAGGAGACGGATAATACAGCAATGGAGCTGAGGCATTAAACATAACTCAGAAATATTCTCAAATTCAGTTTAGTGCCTCAGCTTCATAGTCTGCATATCCGTCTCTGTTTATGTTCAGAAGCGGCTGAAAGTCGGATATGCCCTAAGGTCAGAAAAAAATTTTATTTTATTTAGAAATGTATGTAACAAATCTTCTCTTTTTTGGATATATGGGTAAAGGAGGTGAGAAACAAGATGATGGATATGGACTCCATATACAGAGAGCAGGCAAATGCAGTGTTCAAATATCTTATGACGCTTTGCTATGAGGAGGATACGGCACAGGAGCTGACTCAGGAAACCTTTTATCAGGCGGTGAAAAGTGCGGGAAAATATGACGGCTCCTGTAAGGTGTCTACCTGGCTTTGCCAGATTGCCAAACATCTCTGGTATCAGGAGCTGGACCGAAGAAAAAGAAAAGGGACCAGTCAGCTGGACGAAAATCTTGTTTCCCCCAAAGCGGCCCTGGAAGAGGAATTATGTATTAAAGAAGAGAAGATGGAATTGTTCCGGAAGGTCCATGTTTTGGAGGAAACAGCGAAGGAAGTAGTGCTTCTTCGGCTGACAGGAGAATTCTCCTTTCGGGAGATCGGAGATATTTTTGGAAAGAATGAAAACTGGGCCAGGGTAACTTTTTACCGGGCAAAACAGAAATTAGTGAAAGGGTGAAGAAGTATGAAGATGAAGTGTGAGATTATCCGGGATCTGTTTCCAAGTTACATAGATGGACTGACCAGCCGGGAGAGTAATGAACTGATAGAGGAACATCTGGAGGAATGCGGGGATTGTAGAGAATATCTGGCTTCCATGCAAGAAGAAATCGTACAGGAAAATCAGCCTGTGAAGAATAAGGAAGCTGTTAAGCCCTTCCGGAAACTCCGTCAGAAAACCAGGAGGAAGATTTTTCTGACTGCAGGAGGAGCGGTCCTGGCCTGCGGCCTGCTTTTCGGCGGAGGACTTCTCTATTACGGAAGGTCCTGGACCGCAAATTCTGAAGATGTAAAGATGACTATAGATGCTCAGGGTGGAATCGCTACCCTTCGTTTTGCACCGGAAAAGAAAAACTGTAAGCTTTACGCAGAAGCAGGAGAAGATAATACTATTATAATAGTAGAAAGTAAGCAAGTTCCCTTTGCAAAGACCTACAATCCCAATGCTTACTGGAGCTGTACCTTTATTGATGAAGATACGGTTATGGGATTAGACGGCCAGAATATGGATTTCAGTGAAGACAAGGTACTGACTATAAAATATGAAGACCGGACGGAGACAGTTTCTCTGGAAGATCTGGCCCGGGAGGCCCTGGAGAATCCTTCGGCACAGTCTGATGAGGTGGAGATGACCTGGGCAAAAGCTGATAACGGAACAGTGACTCTGGGATTCTTCCCGGAAATTTTAGGGGTTTACCTGAGGGCGGAAGACGCGGGAGAAGACCGAATCCTGATTCGCCAGTATTATGACAGTCAGGAAGAAACGGCGCAGAAGGGAGCTTTCTATACCATAAACTTTATAGACGAAGATACCATCCGGCTGTCAGACGGTACAGAACGGGAACTTTCTCAGGATGAGGTTCTTACCATAGAATATGAAGATAAAACAGAGGAGATTTCTTTCAGTGATCTGTGGGAAGGAAGCCTGCCGGGGGATGCGCAGGACGATTAAAATAAGAAATCTGTATATCTGCCTGTACCTTTTTGAGCCTATGAACGGTTACATCAGCAAGAATCTGGTTTTTAACCGTACCAGGTCATAAAAGCACAGTCCTGTCTGCCAGGAGCGGGTTATCGGGTCATAGAAAAAGAAACTGCCGGAAGATCCATGTCGATCAGTTAAAGACATGGATCTTCCGGCAGTTTTCAGCTTACAGACCTGCGCACCGCATTGTCCTGGAACCGGAAGTAATCCGGCCTGTGCCGGGACTGGGTAAATTCAAACATGACCCCGTCGCTGTTATAAGTGTGACTGGAGATCACAGCCAGACAGTTATAGTCGTTTACATCCATCTGCAGATATTTTTCATCGATCTGAGTGATCTTTTCCACGGTCATCACCCGTTTGCTGTTTACAATGGTCATGTGGAGAGTGTTTTCCAGATATTCATAAATAGAATTTTCCGCAATTTCCGGAGTCAGGCCCGGAACGGCGCTTTTCAGGAAATAGTTGTGATTTAGGATCAGAGGTTTGTCGTCTAAAAAATGGAGACGCTGAATATAATATAATTCAGAACCCACCGGGAAGCCTGTCCGTCTGGAGATTTTCTGGTCAGCGGTGAGTTCCATAAACTGGAGGACCACAGAACGGCCTTTCTTATGATTCCGGATGGAGGATTCCTTGAAAGACTCGATGCCGCCGATGGTATAGGCGGTCTGTTCCACAGGCCGGTAGATATTTCGGACCCCTTTTCCCTGCAGAGTCTGGACATAACCGTCTGTGACCAGACGGCTCACTGCCCGCCGGATGGTATTTCTGGAGCAGTTATAAGTCTGTACCAGTTGATTTTCTGAAGGAAGCAGCTCCTGATAAGGATATTCTTCTTCTTCAATTTTTTGCTTCAGATCTTTATAAATAGATTCATACTTACTTTTCGGCATAGTAAATCACGTCCTGTCTTGTCTAAACATCTTCTGTTTTTAATTATATAAAAAAAGTGGAGAAAGTCAAGAAAATAATGTTGACATGTTTAAACAAGTGTGCTATTTTATACTTGTTCAAACAAGTTCGTGAAAAGAAGGAGGTACGAGCATGGCAAAATATACAGATGACGTCAAGGCATTGCTGGAGCTGATCGGCGGAAAAGAGAATATTGCGGCAGTGTCTCACTGTATGACAAGAATGAGATTCGTTCTTGCAGACGAAAAGAAAGCAAACGCAAAGGAAATTGAAAAGCTGAAAAGTGTAAAGGGAACCTTTACCCAGGCAGGGCAGTATCAGGTGATCATCGGAAATGATGTGTCAACCTTTTACAATGAATTTACTGCCTATGCAGGAATTGAAGGGGTAAGTAAGGAAGCGGCCAAACAGGCAGCTAAGAGCAACCAGAATCCAATCCAGAAGCTTATGAGCAGCCTGGGAGAGATTTTTGCTCCCATTATTCCGGCCCTGATCTGCGGCGGTCTTGTACTGGGCTTCCGTAATGTGATCGACGCCATTTATTTCTTTGAAAATGGCACAAAGACCCTTGTAGATATTTCCCAGTTCTGGGCAGGTGTGGACAGTTTTCTTTGGCTGATCGGCGAAGCAGTGTTCCATCTGCTGCCCGTAGGCATTGTCTGGTCCATTACCAAAAAGATGGGAACTACACAGATCCTTGGTATTGTATTAGGTCTGACCCTGGTATCGTCCCAGCTTCTTAACGGTTTCAGTGTGGCTTCCACTCCGGCAGATCAGATACCATACTGGGATTTCGGATTTGCCAAGGTAAATATGATCGGTTATCAGGGACAGGTTATCGCAGCCATGATGGCTGGTTTTGTACTGGTATATCTGGAAAAGTTTTTCCGGAAGATATGTCCGGCGGTGGTCAGTATGATCGTAGTTCCGGTCTGCTCTCTGGTGCCGGCAGTATTTATCGCACATATGGTAGTAGGCCCCATCGGCTGGACCATTGGAAACGCTATTGCAGACGTGGTTTACGCAGGTCTGACTTCTAACATCCGATTTGCATTTGCAGGAATCTTCGGATTATTATATGCGCCTATCGTTATGACAGGTCTCCATCATATGACAAACGCTATTGACTCTCAGCTGATCGCAGGTCCCAGCAAAAGCACCATCCTGTGGCCCATGATCGCACTGAGCAACATCGCACAGGGCTCCAGCGTGCTGGCTATGACAGTTCTTCAGAAGAAAAATGAGAGAGCTCAGCAGGTCAACGTTCCTGCATGTATTTCCTGCTACCTGGGCGTAACAGAGCCGGCGCTTTTCGGTGTAAACTTAAAATACGGATTCCCGCTGGTCTGCGGTATGATCGGTTCTGCCTGCGCAGCAGTGATTTCTGTAGGCTTTGGAGTAGAAGCGCTGAGCATCGGCGTCGGCGGCCTTCCGGGTATCTTGTCTATTAAACCAGAGTATTACCTGATCTTCCTCCTGGCTATGGCTGTGGCTATCGTGATTCCTTTTGTACTGACATTTATTGTGGGGAAGGCAAAATTATCTGCTGCAGACAGACTGGGAGAGGACTACGGAGAGGCGTCTCAGGTTGTTGAAGAGGTAGAGGGACCGGCAGTACAGACAGCGGCAGAACCTCTCACAGAATTAAAGGCCGGACTTACGGGTAAGGTAATTCCTCTGGATGATGTTCCGGATGATGTGTTTTCACAGCATATTATGGGAGACGGCGTTGCCATTGAGCCGGAAAATGATACCGTAGTAGCCCCTGCAGATGCAAAGGTAGGGGTAGTTATGGCAGACTCCGGACATGCCTGCGGTCTGATCTTTGCAAATGAGATGGAACTGCTGATCCATGTAGGTGTAGATACCGTTGATATGAACGGAGACGGATTTGAGCTTCTTGTAAAAGAAGGAGAT
>DGYFR06201__coassemble_922_pt1 | contig 18918 bp, 15 predicted proteins | sample DGYFR06201__metabat2_high_PE_048 | metagenome-assembled genome bin DGYFR06201
ACGCCCCTTGTGGACTTTCACCACAGACTGACGGCATGCCCGTCATACACAAAAAAGACCGTAACACACAGTTACGGTCTGCAGGATATCACATAAAGAGCAACAGAGATATGAAAATACAGAAAAGTACAGAATCCCTGCTGTCGGTTCATTAATGAGCACTCCCATCGTCCGTAAGAAGCTCAAGGTAAAAGGATAAGCAGGTCTCCTGACTTATGCTCAACGCTCGCCGTGCCTTCCCAAGGCCTGAACCTCAGTGACATCATACGGTCTGCTCACAATCACAGTGACGGGATCGTTTCGGATTCTCACCGAATTCCCATTTAATCCATCTCTGGAACTTTTCCTCTGGCATATGTGGCCAAATTATGAATTTGTCATTTATAACCATAGCACTGTCCTCTATGCTTGTCAAGATTTTCTAAAACGTAGTATCACACAATTACAAATGCAGCTCAAAGTCCTCTTTTAAAGACTCTGAGCCGCATTTTATTCCTGCTATGCAGTATTATCTATTCTGTTTTGGTGCAGATAATCGGTACTATCTTTTCTTTCTGACATAAATTCCCACACCTGACAGCACAAGGATTCCAGCCAATGCCAGGCATCCATAAAGGACCACCGGTGTTTCGTCTCCTGTTTTTACGGAATTTTTATTTTCAGTCCCGGATTTTACCTGATTCACCGGCGTTCCTTTTTTCACCTCATTTGTCTTTTTCAATTCTTGATCCTGTTTCTCATCTGCGGCCTCCTGGGCATTTTCCGGGTTTTGGGAGTCCTGAGAACTTTCCGGTTCCTGGGAGTTCTGCTGGTTATCCGGATCCTGAGTGCTTCCCGGTTCCTGTGGATTCTGTGGATTTTCCGGTTCCTGGGTGCTTCCCGGTTCCTCAGGATTCTGTGAATTTTCCGGATTCTGTGGATCTTCGGCGCCTTCCGGAACCTCTGTACTTCCAAAATCTGCTAGAGCAAAAAGGCTGAATCCGGGAGTCTGAAATACAACCGTTCCTTCTTCTGAAGCTGAGACAAGCTCTGTCATAGATTTATCCTCATTCTGATGATAAACTTTTACAGATTCTCCAAAGGTCTCCGGTTTAGGTACGGAAACCGTTACCATATTTCCATCTTCCGGTTGATATGTTCCGCCGTTTTCATCCACCAGTTTAATATCATAAATCCGGAAGTCTTCTCCTCCCTGACCGGTAATGTAGTCGCTGATCAGTCCGTAGTCCTGTCCGTAGGCCTCATCTCCTTCTGATACAGCATTCACCTGAAGCATTACAGAATCGGGGATTCCCTGGGCAGTTGCACTTATACCTGTAGCCTCATCTGTCTTATTCCACAGGATCTCCTCCGGAGTCTCCGGTCCTTCCTCGGACTGGAAGATCATATAAGGCGCCAGAGGCGGATTCACTCTCCATACGGAACCGTCTTTGCGCAGTGCGTTATAAGTTCCATATTCTCCGCTTATTTCCTCTACAGATGACAGGATCTGATATCCCTCCTCTGTTCCATTTACCCAAAGGGTTCCGTCATTAAGAAGGAATAGACGATCCAGGCTGCTCTTTACATCAGAAGCATATAATTCTACGGTGTCATCATAGCGGATCCAATAGTAATCCTTCCCTTTTACATAATAATTCAGGCTTCCGGAATCTTCAATCCTCTCCACCTCTGTGTCCAGGACCTGACCGTTTCCAGAATAAAGGGTTCCCTGGGAAATATAGGCGCCATTTTCGCAGAAATCAGTAACCTGATCTGCTATTTTCTCATAATCATTAGAATTCCTTTGCCACAGAATCCCTTCTGTGTCCAGAATATACTGGCCTTTTACTTCCTGGATAGGATTTTCCAGGTCATAAGTCCTTTCTATAAAGGACCCGGTATTCAGAAAGTAGATTGCAGAACCATCCTCCAGATATGCATAGTTTCCAGATACATGATCTACACCGGGCACTACACGAAGCTCCCGGGGTCTCGCTTCCCCCTCCTCATACTGGTATTCCCAATAGTGATAGGCTCCTTCACTGTCTATGTAGCCTGTAGGCGTTATGGTCCGGACATTATCCGCTACCCATACCTCTGATTCGTAAGCCCCTGTATCCGCATTTGCCGGCCAGTAATAGAGAGTAGAGTTTTCATCCAAAACAGTCAGATCCGATAAAACACGGTTACCGTAATATACTCTGCAGGATACATAGTTTGTCACTTTTCGTTCACTGGGGAGGGTCTCCGCCATATCTCCCGACAGATCCCAGATTTCTCCATCATACAAAAGCATATCAGAATTAGTATCTGTAAACTGGGGAAGAGTATGGATATTCTCGTTTTCCTCTACTTCCTCCTGTACCGGAGAAACAGTTATGGGTATCTCCTTAGTTGCATTTCCCACAGCGGCCACAACTGTCCCGCTTCCGGTTCCCAGAATTTCAATCTGAAAGCCGGTGCCGCCGATACTGCCATCTATCTGGATCATATCATTGTCCTGGGTGGAAAAGCTCGGATCATGGACTCTAAAGTGGGAAGAAACAGGACTTACATAATAGCTTCCGCTGTTTTCCATGAGGTTCACCGGTTCAAAGGAAACATAGTCCCGGAAGATCTCCTCTGCTGCCGGCGCCCCGGCGCTTAGATCTATGAAAATCTCACTTGATTTCACATCCTCTGCGATCACGGAAACCGGATTTTCTTCGATAGCCAGACTGTTCAGATTCGTCAATTGACTCAATGAAGGAATTTCTGTAATCTGGTTATTGCTCACATTAATCCATGTGAGTTTCTCCAGGCCTGTCAAAGGACTCAGATCCGTAAGACCTCCTCCTGTGCTGACAAGGCTTGAGAGATTCCCTGCATATTCCAGACCATCCAGAGAATCCGCCCCGTCGCAGTACAGATAAGTCAGCCTTTCCAGAACTTCTTTTGTGATCGGTTCTGTTTCGTCCAGGCCCAGAGTATTCCGGATCGCTGCTGCAACCACGGAATCTGTTACCAGATCTTCCGCAGCTTTCTGTACCTGCAAAGAATTGGCGTCAGTTTTAGCCCCCGGTGTACTCTGGATATCTTCGGTATTCTCCGGTATATTTATGGTATCTTCGGTATTGTCCGGTATACTCTGAGTATCTATACTATCTTCCGGTATACTCTGGGTATCTATACTATCTTCCGGTATACTCTGGGTATCCTCGGTATTTTCCGGTATGCTTTGGATATCCCCGTTATTTTCCGGTGCGCTCTGGGTATCGCCCCCATCTTCCGGAGTACTCTGGGTATCTCTGCTGTCATCTGATATACTTTGGATCTTTCCGGTATCTCCTGGTACATTCCCAGGCTTTTCGGCGGCCTTTGGCTCTGTCTTCTCCTTTTTATCTGCAGAAGAAGAGTTCCCGGTGCCGGATTCTGTTTCTTTGGAATCTGCTTCCTGGTTCCGGCTGCCCGGCTCTGCGGCTTCCTCTGAGGAATTCTTTTCCTGAGCTGTACTCTCTGTCTGACTACTTTCCGATGCTGCGTAGAGTACACTGCTGCTGGATAAGGTCAAAGCCGCTGCCAGTACCATGGCAAACACTTTTTTTGCTTTCATAAAACTTTTTTCCTTTCCCTTTATTTGAAAACAGATGTCTTCCTAGTGATTATTCGTCTTTCTTTCCGTCTTTTCAATATGTGCTGTTCACTGTGCCTGACTATTTTAATTGCTCCAGATACTCCTGCACTTCCCCCGGAAGAGTAAGATCCGGCCTGTCCTGTATCTGCATTCCCCAAAAGCTGGTGCGTTCCAGGATCTGTTCCATCTTTTCCGGAATTGCGGTCATCTCATCGGTACATAGCCCAAGGATCTTTTGATTCCCTGTACTGGCTCCATACATTCTTCCCTGTTCCAGCATTTCCAGATAAAAAAGATACTCCTGCTTTTCATAGGGATTTAATGCAATGGCTTTCCTCTGGCTCTCAATTACCATTTCATAATCTTTGTCCCGGTTTCCCAGCAGCGCCCTGGTGCTCCAGGCTACTGCGGATCTGGAATTGCAGCTTAAGATCCGCCCTGAAATTTCTTCCGCCTTTTCCAGAGAATCTCCATACATCAGCATTCTTTCCCCTGCATCCGTGTACCAGGGAAACATCTGATAAGCAGCTTCATCCTGCCCTATATAGAAAAAAATTCCCATAAGGGAAAAATATCCCCACACAAGACAGCCTGCCGCCCCCGGCAGAACCGGCAGCCCCTTCTTCCATCCTGCCTGTTTCCTTCTTCCCTCTGTGTCTGCACACAGTAAAAGGAGACAAAACATGACCAGAAACTGCAGGTCGAAATCCATCAGACAGTGAACTGCTGTCAGGATCAGAATCATTCTTTGGACCGGAAGCTTGCCCCCGGAAAACAGTTCCCTGACCAGCGCAGCTGTGAAAAATAATCCGGGAAGCACCCCTGCATCCAGCATAAATTGAAGATATTCATTATGGATAAACTGGACCTGATAGACTCCCGTCTGATAAAGTCCCTGTATATAGGAATAGCCTCTATAGCCCAGGCCCAGGGGATAATCTGCAAGTATCCGGATCCCGTCATTCCAATAAAGGATTCTTCCCAGAAAGGTACTGGAATGAAGGGAAGAAGTCAGAAATCTGCCAATATTCTGATAATCTCCTGTAAAAGAAACGTAAAGGATTCCTGCTGTGCCGGACAGCACCAGGAGCAGCAGATGGAACCACCGGTGTTTCTTCTCCTTTATGCCGGTAAAGACAAGCCACAGGGCTCCAAGAAAAAAAACGCTCCTGCTCCCTGTAAAAAGGATTCCCATATACAGGCAAAACACAAAAAACCGGTATCTGCCCCTTTTCTTCTCCAGGTAAAACAAAATCACCATTCCCAAAAGGAAATACAGGGCCATAGTGTTGGAATACTGGAAACTTCCTCCCAGCCTTCCGGAAAGGAAAAAAACAGATTTTCCTATTCCGGTCACAAAGGCCCCCATACTGATCCCCAGGATCAGAAGTCCGGTCCAGGGAACTGCTTTCAGGATTTCCGCCTTCTCCTGTACCGTAAACTGCATGGCCGTCAGGAGGAAAAGAAGCAGGGGGATCACCTTCAAAAATCCCAGAAAACTCATTCCTCTGTCAACGCCCCAAAACACAGCCAGGCCATATCCCAGGCAGAGTACAGCAAGGGCTGTCCCCGTTATATTAAAACAAAAAGAAAGCTGCCCCCTTCTCTTCCACAGCCACAGTAAAAAAAGGCACAAAAAAATTCCCGACAGATAGGATGTATACTCATAAAATCCTCCGAATAAAAGCGATATCCCTCCCAGAAATATCTGAAGGATCCTTATTTCTGTTTTTCTCATCTTCCCCTCCGATTCTGTTTTTTTCAATCCTATCTCCCAAAAAACTGCCCTGCAATATGTGCTTGTCTCAGTGCCGGATTTTATTTTTTCACTTTTCTTGCAGGATCGTCCTTTGTTTTTTATAATGAAGGAAATATCCGGATCCGGGGAGGAAATCTGCCATGTCTGAATTCAGTGAAAAATGCCGGGAAATTCTTCTGGCTACAGGTACAAACGTATATCAGCTTTCTCAAATGTCCGGCCTTGACCGTACATCTCTTCAAAGAATGATCACAGGGAAAAGACTGCCCCGTCTTTCCTTTGTCCGGGAGTTCTGCAGTTATCTGCGCATTGACTCTGACGAAAAAAAGGAACTGCTGGAACTCTACGAAGCAGAGCGTATCGGAAAGGCCGCCTTTGAGAATCGGAAATATGCAGAAAAATTTTTAAGAGATCTGGATGAAGGAAACCTTCTTCCTCCCTTTCCGTCTCAGCTTTCTCGTGAAAGCCTGAAGGCGATCAACAGCTTCTTGGGGGACTGTTTTTCTCAGGAATTTTTTTCTGAAATATTTACAAATCTTCCGGGATTTCAGGATTTCTTCTATCAAAAACTCCTCCATATGAAGGAAGCTTTTAAAAAAGAGCTTCCTGTTTATCATCTGCTGGATTTTTATCCCAATCCGGAGCATTTTCCGGAAGGAAGAAAGAATATGGAAACCATCTCCGGTATCCTCTTTCCTTTTCTCAATGGATATATGGATTATCATCCCCGGTGTTTTTACAACAAAACCAGTACTTTAAGCAGCCATCTGCTTTTCCCCTATTATCTCGGGTCCAGAAACAGTCTGCTCCTGTTTACCGGAGATTTTTCCTCTTTTCTCCAAATCCGGACCTCTTCTGTCTGCAAAGCCTGCTATGAAGAATTCTTCCATATATGGGAAAGTGCCTCTGCTTTTATTCTTCCTGCCTGGGAGGACAGGGAAGACCTTTCCCTATATACTTCTGCACCTGTAAGCTGCGGATTAAACTATTTCCCTTTGGACCTGGAGTCCTCTTTTTCCAGTCCCGCCAAGCCTTTGTATCTGTTTTCGCCGGAAAGTCTGGCAGAGATACTCAGAGCCAGTCAGGATTCCGCTGCTGCAGCAGAATTTTTCACCAAAAAAGGAAGCCTCTTCCTCTTGAAGGAGGAAATGCTCCCTATAAAAAATGTCTGTATAAAAATTTTTTCAGATTACTCCCTTTCCATTACTTTACCTCTGAAAGAAAGTAAAAAGCTTTCCGTTTATCTGAAGGAAAGCGGAACCGGTTTTGCTTTCCTGGATTATTTTACTGCGCTTTCCCAGGGAGATGCCGTGTATACCGATCTCCGGCAGTCTCGTATTCTGGACTGGCTTCTGAAATCTCTCCATAATACAGCCGGCTTTCCCCCTGCCTGACCATATCAGGCAGAAGGGTAAGAAGCTTTCTTCGCATGGTTCCTTTTTTTATATCCTGAACAGCCTCCTTCTGATTTTTGTAGGTTCCCAGCTCTTTTGTATCTTTCCATTCTTCCCCGAAAGATACAAAAACCGTCAGTCTGGCTATAAGCAGGCTTTCTCCTGCCTCATTTTTTTCCTCCGAAAAATCCAGCAAAAAAACAAGTTCTTTTTCATCACCTGTTTTTCCCCAGAGTTTTGCCTTAATCCTGCTGTATGTTTCCCTGGATTCTGCCTGCTCCATTTCTTTTAAAATTGCTCTGCAAAGAGTATCTGCCCATTCCATGATCTGATGTATCTGCATGATCCCTATTGTCTTCTCCTTTCACAAGATCACAGGATAATCCTGATCTTATGATAGAGTTACTATACCAGATACTCCTTACGGATTCTTTCAACTTTTTTCCGCCAAACTTTGAAATTTCAGATAGGTTTTCTTACTACATTCACGATCATCTGTGTACTTTTTGTCTCACCGGTCTCTTTATCTGTAAGGGTCACAGTGAGGGTTGTGTATCCTCTGTTGACAGCTGTTATCCTGCCGTCAGGATCCACCCTGGCGATATCCGGATCTTCACTTTCCCACTTTACATCCACTACCGGTTCCAGATAGCCCACCTGGGCATCTACCGTCAGATTTCCTCCATATATGTCCCCAAAATCGTCAACAAAATCCTGATTCTGATCTGTGGTCAGATTCCACTGCCAGTTTTCTTCATCAAAATACAGCAGATGGCTTCCGATCAAATCTGTGATCTCATGCCGGTTTCCCTCTCCGTCTGTCAGGGTACAGGAGGTTATATCCAAAAGGGCCGTAGATTTGTCGTAATTATAATTGGCAAATACCACGCCTATATAGGAAAGGTCAAAATCATTGGTATCCTGGAAAGGCAGGACCATCTGCAGGGCATTATCTTCTGTCCGGAAAAAATCATAGGTCCGGTCTCCATACTGCCAACCTCTCTTATCTCCTTTTCCGCTGTAGAAGCAAAAAAGACTGTACTGCTCATAGACATCTTCCAGGTTTCTTTTATGGGAATAGTCCTTCAGCATAACCCGTACAGAAGTAGAGGTCTGCTCCTGAAGATTCATGATATTATCCTCCAGGGGCCAGCGGACATTTTTTTCCGTAAGCACCACAGAGTCATCCAGCTCTAAAGGGATCAGAGACAGATCGATCTGAGTGTCCTCCAGTTCTTCTGTTTCCGGCGCCTCCGGATTTTCTGCCTCTGACTGCACTCGCTGCCCCATAGCCTGTCCATACCCCCAGTTCAGGCCGCCCATGATAACGGCGCCGGCCAGAACCCCGGCTGATACTTGTGCGAAAGCTCTCCACTTTCCCCCCGTCCCCTTCTTTTTGGGGACTTCTTCAGGAGCTAAGGGGGCAAAACGAATGGTTCCGTTTAAAATTCCCAGAAGCTCCTGTATATCCCCTTTCATCTCTCCGATATCCTGATACCGCTTCTGGGGAAGAAGTTCCAGACCTTTTCTGAGAACTGCATTCAGCTTTTCTGCTGTTCTCTCTTTTTCATGGAGCAGGATCCTGGAATAAGGGGATACCAGTTCCCTGTTCCTTTCCAGTTCTCTGTCCTTTGGCAGTTTTTCCCCGGTAAGTATTTCATAAAATACTGCACACACCGAGTAAAGGTCTGTCCAGGGCCCCAGTTCTGTTTTTTGATGGAGAAAGATCTCCGGAGCCATATAATCCTCTTTTCCCAGATAATACTGATACTCGCTTTCCGATTTTTCCTCCAGAGAATATACACTGTTAAAGTCCAGAAGCAGCAGATCTGTAGGAAATCCTCCTTTTTCCTCCGGCGACAGCAGAAAAATGTTGTCCGGACTGATATCCAGATGCAAAAGCCCATGGTTGTGGAATCCGGCCAGTGCAGTTAAAAGATTGTTGATACACACAACCGCCTGGGTAGCTGTCGGGAATTCTTCTCCTGCTCTGAGAAATTCCCCCAGAACCTTTCCCTTTTTGGCTGTTAAGACCGTATACAAAGTATTATTTGCCTGGAAAGAATCCAGATTTTCTGCAATATGGTCACTTCCGCTGGCCGCCAGGGTAAGGTGGGCCCGGTTTCCCAGAAGAAAGCTTTCCCGCTGCAGTTCAAAAAATTCTTTTCCCTCATCTTTGACCTGGAGCTGCTGTTCATCATCCCTGGATATCCTGTCCTGGCTGTCTAAGGGATACAGTTCCTTGATCAGGACCGTATGCACATGTTCCTGCATAAGGCTATCCTGATAATGGGCTTCATACACAATGGAATTAGAACCGGCGCTGACATAGCGGTCAATAATATACGTCCGTGTCTCGCTTTTTAATTGATATCCCTGTGGAAGAATACTTCTTTCTTCGTTCATTTTCCTTCCTCCTGCTCTACATAGGCAATTTTATCTTTCTCCCGGAAAAGGCGCCGAATCATTCTCTCCATGCGAAGGCCCATATATTCCTCGTCTCCCTGACAGCGCATGGCCTGCATCACCATATAGTCAAAAGGACAGTGCAGATTCAGGCCCGCCATTCCGCACTGTCTGAGCATCATATTCAGCCGCAGGTAATGCTCCTTTACATATAATTCCCAGGACATATTCTCTCTTCCTGCCGCCATCCCCTCTGTGGAAAGATATAAAAGAATTAAAGTTTTTCTGTCTACATCCATTTTTCTTGAGATCATATCATTTATGGTTTTTACTGTAGGCCAGTGTTTTTTTACCTCTTTTTGGATCCTGCTGTAATTTTTCATCCGCCTGTCATAGGGCATTTTCATGCGAAGATATTCTTTAACGATCTCCTCTGTGCCATAGCTGCGCTCCCTTGGCAGGTCTTCTCCCTCCGCCTGGGGATTTTTCAGATATTCCAGCATTTTCATAAATTTTCTGTAAGCAGTATTGTGGTGCATGCCAAAGGTCTCTTTATTCTGGTCAAAAAATTTTCTCAGTTCTTCCTCTGTACGGATCCTTTTAAATTCATTGCGCACAGACACCGTCCTGGCTTCCCTGTCTTCCTCCTCTCTCATACTTCTGATTTTTCTTTTATACTCCAGGGTTCCCAGCGGAGGAATTTCTCCTGCCAGGCTGTCTGCCAGTTCTCTGGCTTTTGGATAATTCTCCCCTGTTCTCAGGCAGAAAGCATAGATCAATTCTCTGGGATTTCTATAATGAATACCGCTTTCCGAAGTGGTTCCCAGGAGAATTTCCGCTTCTTTTTCGTCTAATCCCATGGCAAAAGAGATCTTAAAAAGTTCTTCCCGATTTCCCGGCTGATTTCTGTCGTGAAGCCAATTTCTTACTTTCCTGGACACCCCTTCCGGATCTTTTCCCTTTTCGTATTCTGTCAGCTTTTCTGTCAATCTCAGAGACAGGTTTCCCTGGTTTCCCCAAAGCTCTTCAAGCAGACGGGAAAAACTCCAAAAACCGGCCTTTTGTTTCAGTATCTCTGCTATATTGTCCAGTTCTTTTTCTTCTGTATTCATAAGTTTCCTCCAAGAGACATAGATAATTATATTATACCAAAATCATGATCCTGATACGGAAACATTTTTCCTTTTTCCTCATGTATACAAAAGCACTCTAAATATTTTCACAAATTTGTCGTTCTTCCTGTTGACAAACTGGTGTTTTTGCACATATAATACTTTTAATAACTTTTTCACATGTATAAAATGCAGTGACAAGGAGGAGTACATAATCGCCGGATGTTCAGAGAAAAGACGGCTGGTGGAAGTCTTTGTGAAGGGATTATGGAAGGTAGCCTTCGAGCAGTGGACCGAACCATGATATACCAAGTATCATGCAGTAGACTCCAACGTAATTTCCACGTTACAGGAAAGCAGTATAGTTTCTTCTGTACTGGCTGAGTGCAGAGAGTGATTCTCTGAAATTAGGTGGTAACACGGATCAATTCGCCCTAAGCTTTATGCTTAGGGCATTTTTATTCTTAAGGAAATTTTTTCGGGTTTTCCTATAGGATAAATAGCAGAAGGCGTTCTTGAAAAAAGAGACAGGAGGTATCTCATATGAAACAGATCACAGGAAACAAATTGTTCGTAAAAGCCTTGAAGGAAGAAGGGGTGGAAGTTCTTTTCGGCTATCCCGGAGCGACCACGATTGACATCAGTGATGAACTGTATAAGCAGAATAATATCGATATCGTCCTTCCCCGCCATGAGCAGGCTCTGGTCCATGAAGCAGACGCTTACGCAAGGACTACGGGAAAAGTAGGCGTATGTCTTGTTACCAGCGGCCCCGGAGCTACCAATGTGGTTACTGGACTGGCTACAGCCAACTATGACAGCGTGCCTCTTGTATGCTTTACCGGCCAGGTAGCCAGATACCTGATCGGAAACGATGCTTTCCAGGAAGTGGACATTGTGGGCATTACAAGAAGCATCACCAAATATGGCGTAACTGTGAGGAAACGTGAAGACCTGGGCCGGATTATCAAAGAGGCCTTCTACATCGCACGCACTGGCCGTCCCGGTCCGGTTCTCGTTGACCTTCCCAAAGATGTGATGTGTGAACTGGGGAGCCCGGAGTATCCCAAAACCGTAAATATCCGGGGGTATAAGCCTAACACCAGCGTTCACATCGGACAGCTGAAAAAAGCTATTAAGGTCCTGCAGAAAGCCAAACGTCCTCTGTTTCTGGCTGGCGGCGGAGTAAATATCGCCAGAGCTGATGAGATTTTCACCCAGGTAGTAGAAAAGACCCAGGTACCTGTGGTAACGACAATTATGGGCAGGGGAGCCATTCCCACTGACCATCCTCTTTTTGTAGGAAATCTGGGAATGCATGGAGCCTATGCTGCCAATATGGCCGTAAGCAACTGCGATGTACTCTTTTCTATCGGAACCAGATTTAATGACCGTATCACCGGAAAGCTTCATGCTTTTGCTCCAAATGCTCAGATCATCCATATCGATATTGACACAGCCTCTATCTCCAGAAATATCCAGGTGGATATCCCTATTGTAGCCGACGCAAAAGAGGCGATCACCAAAATGGCGGAATATGTAACCGAGCAGAATACAGAGAAATGGCTGGGGCAGATCCAGGCGTGGAAGGAAGAACATCCGCTGAATATGAAAGACCGAAAACTTATGAGCCCTCTGGATATAATAAGTGAAATCAACCGACAGTTTGAGGAAGCCATCATTGTCACTGATGTTGGTCAGCATCAGATGTTGGTAACTCAGTACGCAGAGCTTAACAATAAGAAGCATCTGGTGACCTCCGGAGGCCTGGGAACTATGGGATATGGACTTCCGGGAGCCATTGGGGCTAAAATCGGGAATCCTGACATTCCGGTAATCGCTATTTCCGGCGACGGCGGCATGCAGATGAATATTCAGGAAATGGCTACTGCGGTTCTGGAGGAGCTTCCTGTAATACTGTGTATCTTTAACAATGAATATCTGGGTATGGTGCGCCAGTGGCAGAAACTGTTTTACGGTAAACGCTACTCCATGACAAATCTGAAAGCAGGCGCCCTCTCCCGCCGCACAAACGGAGAAGAATTTCCATCAGAATATGTCCCTGATTTTGTGAAGCTGGCAGAGAGCTACGGAGCCAAAGGCATCCGGGTAATGAATAAGGAAGAGATCGCCCCGGCTTTTGAAGAAGCGAAAAAGAACATCAAGGCGCCTACCATCATTGAATTTATCATCGACCCGGAGGAAATGGTATATCCTATGATCAAACCGGGCGGAACCTTAGAAGATATGATTATGGATTGTTAGGAGGACGGGAAAATGGAAAAAGGAATGAAAAAAAGATGGATCTCTTTATATGTAGAAAATCAGGTAGGTGTGCTGTCCAAAATTTCCGGGCTTTTTGCCGGAAAGAGCTATAACCTGGACAGTCTGACAGTAGGTACCACAGAAGATCCTACCGTCTCCCGTATGACAATTGCCACTGTCAGCGACGACGAAACTTTTGAGCAGATTAAAAAGCAGCTGAACCGTATGGTGGAAGTGATCAAAGTCATTGATTTTACCGATATTTTTATCCGGATGAAAGAAATCCTCTATATCAAGGTAAAAAAATGCACCCCTGCAGATAAGGTGGAGCTTTTTCAGATTGCAGAAACCTTTAAAGCCAGAGTCATCGATTACGGAAAGGACAGTCTCCTTCTGGAATTTGTCCAGACGGCAACCAAAAATGACGCAGTTATCAAACTGATTAAAGAAGAATTTAAAACCATCGAAGTTGTCCGGGGCGGAAGCGTAGGTATTGAATCCATCAGTATGATGGAACGCTGATCAGCCGGCAAAATGAAAGAACCGGGATATGAAAGGAATCTACCGCTTCATACCTCGGTTCTTTTTTAACTGGTTTTTATTCTCTTGTTCTTTTTTCTGCATCTTAATGTTCCGCCGTTTCCATCAAATTAAAATCTTGAATGAAAATCACCGGAGCAAACGCAATGCAGGTTTGCAAAATACTCTGCGTTATCTTCCACATATTTTGCAAGACGCTCGATAAAAGAAAGTTTCTTTGTTACATTATTGTCATTCATCATTTTTTTCATAATTCTTATCTCCTTTTCTAAATCTGCTGTTTTCTTTGTTACAACCATATGCTATCATGTAAACATGGTTATTTTTAGATAGTATATTGACAGTTTTTAGGTCAAAATTGACATTCAAAGGAGTTTTTTCTATGAAACAGGCCATTTATGAACACCTCTATGATCTGGAAAATACCAATATTGCCATTCACTATTACACCAACAGAGGCTCCTATTTTCCTGCCCACTGGCATCCTGCTATTGAGCTGATCTATATCCTCAACGGTACAGCGGAGATTCTTGTGGGAGGCGTGAAACATACTCTTGTCCCAGGAGAATTTATTGTAATAGATTCTAATCAGATCCATGAGTCCCAGTGCGCCCTGGCCTCTATGGTAGTGGACGTCCATGTGTCCAGAGACTTCCTGGAGTCCTATATAGAAGAACCTGTTCTTCCTGGGATTGACTGTATGCGTGACACTTTAAAAAAGGAACAGCTTCCTTATTATTTGGAAATATGCAGTCTGTTCAAAAAACTGGTTCCCATGTATATCCAGCATCCTACTGCCATGGGGCTAGGCAGTGATGCGATTGTTATGGAAATTCTTTTTCATCTGCTCAATTACTTCACCCATCCTCAGCCATCCTCTCAGATACCAGGTACTGCCAAAAACCAGGAACGGCTTCAGGAAATCCTTTTATATGTAGAAGAAAACTATCAACATCCCATTCTTCTGGAAGATATCGCAGGAGAATTCGGTCTGAATCGGGAGTACTTCTGCCGCTTTTTCAAACAGCAGATGGGAATTAACTTTACCCGGCATGTAAATCAGGTACGGATATCTCATATCCATCATGAACTGGTGTCCACTGAAGATCCTATTATGGAGATCATAGACAGGAACGGTTTTACCAATTACAAACTTTTTCACAGGCTTTTCCGGGAGATATACGGCTGTACTCCCAGAGAAGCCCGTCGGGAGACCAGAGAAGCTCTGGAAAAATCTTCTCATTTAAAACAGCCAACTGGAGATTAACTTCTTTTTATTCTTTTTTCATGAAAAACACAAATTTTCCACATTTATATTGTAGAATCTAGGAAACAACATTTTGAGGAGAGTTACAGACATGAAAAAAGAAAACCGAAAACTTGCCCAGCAGCGCCGGGCCCAGGAAAGAAAAAAACAGGAAAAAATCCGAAAGGTGAAAAAATTCCTATCCTGGTTTATTCCGGGGCTCATTGTTCTGATTCTGGTCATTGTCCTGATAGTAGATGCAGTAAGAAATTCCGGTTCTGAGGACGCTCAGGAAACGGAGACCACCGAGAGTACTTCCGAGGACGGCAGCTCCGAAGACTCTCAGGAAAGCGATGCTTCCGGCTCTTCCACCCTGTCTACAGACACCTCTCTTACTGTAGAGGACGGGGATACCGTCAACATCGACTATGTAGGTTCCGTTGACGGAGTAGAGTTTGACGGCGGCAGCACTAATGGACAGGGCACAGATCTGACCATCGGCTCCGGACTTTATATTGACGACTTTGAAGAGCAGCTCATCGGATCCCATCCGGGAGATACCGTGGAAGTAAACGTTACCTTCCCGGATGACTATTCTTCCGAAGATCTTCAGGGACAGGATGCCCTTTTTGAGGTGACTATTAACGGCATCTATCAGAACGATTAACTTCAAAAAGAAAAGAGGCTGCCGCAAGTCATATTTCAGGAATATTTATGCATTTTATGCGAATTTGTCAAGCATAGCTTTGAGACTATAGGCTCAAAGGGTTGCAGACTGAGCAATAAAATGTATAAATATTCTCGATTTTGACTAATGCGACATCCCCTTTTCTTATAATCTTTTTAACCGATCAGAACCTCTTTTCCCCGAAATGCAAATCCATATTTCCGGATCTGATCTCTTTGGATTCCACGGGTCATAAGCATGTCCGCATAACGCTTTTCTTCGATCTGATGCAGGGCTCCTTTTACTGTGTCCTTCAAATTACGATCCTTTTTCTCATTAAACACTTTAAACTCCAGGATCATTCCCGGATCTTCCTGAATATTCCCCGGCTCCAGGATCACATCATATCTTCCAAAACCGCTTTCCCTATTCGATGTAATTCTGTACCGGCCCTGGAGTTCTACGATAAGTCCCAGAACAAACCCGTGATAGAACCGTTCCGGCTCCGATCTGTTTCCCCCTTTTCCCGTATCGAAATAACTGAATACGGTAAATGTTACTCGATTCATATATTCATTCATGGCATCAATGTCGTCCGCAAGCAATGCTTTGATAAAATCATTGTAATCTGATTTCGTCACTGTAAACCACCCTCTTACCATGCTGCGGAACATACACAACACTTCGTAATTCGTCAGAGCCAGTTCATACAGAGGCTCTTCCCCGCCATCAAGCTCCTCCAGTTCTTCATGGGCAACTACTTTCAGATATCCGTTTGCAACCAGGAGGCTCCATACAGCCTCTTCATTTTTATCCAGCTGGCTGTATACGATCTGTTCATCTATTGGCGTCATGATGGTCTTTCCGGAAAGCAGAGCTTCAAACTTTTCTTTTATATCCCTGCTCCCCTCACGGACAAGTTTGCTCACCAGACTATTAGAACTGGTATTTTCGCAATGGCAACGAGCCAAGTAGCTGCTTGAAGATATTTGGCGACTGCCTGCGACCTGTAGATGGCAATCTACAGGGGCCCAATAGGTCCGGTATTTTACAGTATCCAGAAAATTCAGTATGGACCAGGGATTATAAATATCTTTCTGTCTGCCGAAAAAAAACCATCATACCATTTTTTCACTTGTTTTTTCTGACTGCCTAATCCGCATTCTTCAAGTCCCGCAAAAACTTCCTCCTCAGTAAATCCAAAAGCTTTCTCATACTCTTCTGATGTGGCAGTAACTACTTTTAAATTATTGAGATCTGAAAAAACAGACTCCCTGCTGACACGAGTAATTCCTGTCATAACCGCTTTTTCCAGCCATGGATTTGTCTTAAAAGCTGCGTTAAACAAGCTCCTGGTAAATGCGGCAAGCTCCCGCCAGTATCCGTCAACGTATGCCTCCTGCATAGGCGTATCATATTCGTCTAAAAGGATGATCACCTTTTTCCCATAATATCTGTGCAGAAAGTCGGACAGATTGTAAAGAGCCATAGTTGCATCCGCATCGCTCATATCCTCTTTGATCCGTTCAAAATAAGCTTTTTCCGTCTGATAGAGCAGACCACTGTCCAGCAGATATGCATGTTCAGCGTAGAGTTTAGCCAGAAGATGACAGATCTTTGTTCGTGTCACCGTATAATTCTTCTCTTTAATATTTGCAAAAGACAGGCTTCCTTCCTGTGAGCAAGTGAAAAAAAATATTCCAGCATACTCATATTGAGTGTCTTTCCAAACCTGCGGGGACGGGTGATCAGTGTCACACTGTCTCCTCTGTCCCACCATTCCCGTATAAATTCTGTCTTATCTATATAGAAATATCCTTTTCGTATCAGATCACCAAAATCCTGGATTCCAATGGCTACGGTCCTTCCTGATGCTTTTCCCATAAATACCTCCTTGGATTTACGTCCTGTTATCAGTATAATAAATCTATTCAGGAAATACAACCGTGAAAATTCCCCGGATGCATGACCGTTGATCTGGTCTCCTGGTATCATCTTATTTAATAGCGCCCTCTACTATACCATGCATGATCTGTTTCTGTGCAAACAGGAAGATAATGACCATGGGAATGATAGCCAGCAGGGCTGCTGTCAGGATCAGATTCCATTGTTTTACATAGGAACCTGCAAAAGCCTGCACTGCAACGGGGAGAGTCTTCACTCTTCCGTTCTGCCCCAGCATAAGGGAAGGCAGAAGGTAATCATTCCAGATCCACATGCCGTTCAGAATGGTGACTGTGGTGATAACCGGTTTCAGCAGAGGGAAGATGATCCTGAAGAAGATCCCCTCCGGAGAACAGCCGTCAATATTTGCAGCCTCTTCCAGCTCATATGGGATATTCTTAATAAAACCGGTGAGGATAAACACTGTCATATCTCCACTGAATCCGCAGTATGCAAATATAATTCCCGGTATAGACTGAAGCATGGAAATATAGAAGAGTATGGCTATGTGCCAAATTTAAATGCTCGTTCTTTGACTAATAAAATTTCTCACATCATTGGGGTCATCATTTCTCCCTTCTGCAATGGTAATTAAGAAAGGATATTTTACCATGCTCTGTTCTGTGACGGAAAAATCTGATATTATTTCTCTTATTAAGAACTGGAGTGTAGATGGGATCATTTTTCTTTACCCTGAAGAACCGGATTTTATTCAGTCCTTTATGAATGTTGCCCAGTGTCCTATTGCTATTTTCGATGCAGATCTGATTAATGTATCTTCTGATGATTGGCATGGTCTCTATCTCTCTGCTCTGGAGGAATGCTGTATCCCTTTCCGTGAGGAATATATTTTTTCTTATCCCCCCACCTATGAAGGAGGCGTAAAAGCCGGCAAAGAGATTACACTTTCCAGAAAGACCGGGCAAAAAGCTTCCTTTTTGCCCCTCTTACGGAGAAAAAGCAGATCAGGCTGAAAAGTACCAAAACAAACAAAGCGCTCCACACATTTATCCGGAACAAATCCTCTTTCATAAGTTCTCCCAATGCCCTGACGGAAAAGTAGGAGGATATGGACATCAGCAGGAAGGGACAGTAATAAGCGAAACAGATTTCATTTCTCACAGCCTTTCCCAATGTTTTCCGAGGAACCCCCATTTTCTCCAGGATTTCATATCTTTCCCCGTCCTCATAGGCTTCATTCCCGATCTTCAGAAAGATAATACTTCCCGCCGCAAGCATAAGCGTAACAAACATGAAAAGACACAGAGAGTAAGTCACACGGATATAGCTGTCTTCATTTAAAGAGTCCTCGGTGTAGCTGACTCCTGTCATGCCCTCTTCTCCCCCCTGGACAAGATCCTGAAGCCAGGGTCTGGAGGCTTCTATATTGCCGGGGTTTTCCAGACGATAATTATAGATATAGAGCAGGCTGCCCCGGCTTTTCAGCTCCTCGAAGGTCCTGTCTGACACGATATAAGCCTCTGTATAGGTCTGGAGCTTTCCAAGGTAAGGAGTTGTTGTAACGTCCACCTCATCATAGGTTTTCTCTCCGATATTTACAGCTGAAGGTTCATTGGTGCCTGCCAGGCTGAAAAGAATCTCGTGGGAAAGACCAACCACCTGGTCATCTTCCAGTTCCTTATATGGGAATTCCAGCCCTGCTCTTCCAGCTCCTTCTTTCACCTGGGAGTAGGGCGCCAGAACATACATTGTCTGGTTATATTTTGTGCGAAACATTTCGGACGGAAGGTTTAAAAGAGTGTATTCATTCCAGTACTCCACAGGATTTTCCCCTTCGATCCCCTTTAAGATTTCCTCACCATCCAGTGTTCCGTCATAATTCACTACCTGACAGGAATAGACCTGATCAAAATTTTCCATTCTGTCATATCGCTGTTTCAGAGCAATGGCCAGGGCCATTAAAGTCACGGAACAGATCATCAAAACAGTGACCATAGCATAGGTCCTGTAGTTCTTTTTTATCCGGAAA
>DGYFR06201__coassemble_1011_pt1 | contig 17224 bp, 13 predicted proteins | sample DGYFR06201__metabat2_high_PE_048 | metagenome-assembled genome bin DGYFR06201
CTACGGTTATAAATCGATTTTCTGGGTTTACAACCGTACCTTTAGCCGGTTTCTTACGGTTATAAAACGACTTTTCAAATCTGCAACCGTACTTTCAGCCGAGGCCCTACGGTTATAAATCCGCTTTCTGAATCTGCCACCGTACCTTATAGCTTACTACCAAAAAACTCGCCTTCCCAGATACGCCGGGACAATCTCAATATTTCCTTAGGGGCAATTTTCAATTTTTTCCAGCCCTTTTCTCAAACTTTCCTGCTCTTCCAAAGACAGGTCTGTATTTCCCAGGATTTCCCTGAGGGTGCGTTTATCTGTCATCAGCCAGAATCCCTCTATGCCTTCTCTTCTGGTGATCTCTCCTGCGGCAGGTCCTATGTGGTCTGCCACTTGCTGCCGGTTTTCTTCCAGCCATTTCAGGAAAGGCTCCATCACAGGGGCGGCTTTTTCACAATGCCGCAGATAGCCCAGGGTACATTCCAGAGAAAGGTAGTCGTCATAGTCTCCTGTCACATGTTTTGGGCAGACAGGGGCTGTCATAGTCTTCTCTCCAAAGTCTCCCAGCACATCCCTCAGCCATGCAATACTGTCTTCCGTCCACCGGGGCGCCCGGCTGCACAGATGGGAATCTTTATATTGAACGGAAGTATCTCCTGTGGAAAATCCGTGAGGTCCGTAGGCATATATATGAGTTTCAAAGGAAACCCCGTTTTGGGCCAGAGCAGTTACAAATTCCAGAGAGTTTTCTATGGGGACTACGCTGTCATCCCTGGTGGCAAAAACAAAGCAGGGACAGGTATGTCTGTCTACCGCCGATGCCACATCGGGAGCTGTCTCTTCGCAGTTTTTCACCATGTCTCCCAGAGTCACCGCATATCCCAGCACAGCCGCTGCAGGCCTGTGTTCTGCCATCGTGGCCCCACAGGCCGCCAGATGTCCTCCTGCAGAGAAGCCTAAAACGGCAATCTTATCTTTGTATACCTTCCACTCTTCCTCTTTTGACTGTATCAGCTCCATAGCTGCCTCATAGTCATTCAGAGGATTTGGCCATGCGGCGTCTTTGCCTATGGAGTATTGGAGAATAAATACCTGAAACCCGGCTTTCAGAAAAGCCATGGCAGGAGGATCTGCTTCCCGTTCAGAGCAGTACTGATAGCCCCCTCCCGGAATGATCAGCATTCCCGGACGCTTCTCAATATAGTCAAACCTTCCCTCTGTCTCCTGGATATAGGCAGTAAGGGTCACATTTCTTTCCTCATTAAGTACGATCTTCTCTATATTCATAGTCTTCCTCCCATATCAGTCCAGGGGACCGCTGCATTAAGATAAAATCGAGAATATTTATACATTTTATTGCTCAGTCTGCGTTGCTTTGAGCCTATGGTCTCAAAGCCATACTCGACAAATTCGCATAAAATGTATAAATATTCCTGATATACGCTTAATGCAGCACCCCCCTGGTCCTGCAGTTTATCTTTTATTTCAGATGGTCTACTGCTGCCCGCTCAATGGCCAGACCTTCTTTATATCTTATCATAAATTCATCAAAACCTTTGACATCGTTCTCATCCGGCTGTACTTCAACGCCTTCCTGGCCAGCAAAGACTTTATTATCCAGATACTCTTCCAGAGTCTCTCCTTCTTCTTTATTGATCAGATAGGAAGCCAGTACCGCAATACCCCAGGCGCCGCCTTCTCCTGCTGTCTCCATAACGGTTACAGGAGTATCAATAGCTGCAGCCAGGATATTCTGTCCTACGCCTTTGGTCTTGAACAGACCTCCATGTCCCAGGATCTTGTCCAGTTTCACGCCTTCTTCCTTCAGAAGGATATCCATACCAGTCTTTAAAGCGCCCAGAGAAGTGAACAGATTTACTCTCATAAAATTTGCCAGATTGAATCTGCTCTCCGGTGTGCGGACAAAGAGAGGACGTCCCTCTTCAAATCCGGTGATATGCTCTCCGGAGAAGTAGTTGTAAGCCAGCAGTCCGCCGCAGTCTGCATTCCCTTCCATAGCCTTTCTGTAAAGGGTACCGAAAAGCTGGTTCATGTCCACCTGAATGCCCATGGCTTCTGAAAATTCTCTGAAGATTCCCACCCAGGCATTTAAGTCTGAAGTACAGTTATTGCAGTGTACCATAGCCACCAGATTTCCTGTAGGTGTAGTTACCAGGTCAATTTCCGGATAAACCTTAGACAGCTCTTTTTCCAGAACTACCATGGAGAATACAGAGGTTCCAGCAGATACGTTTCCTGTTCTCTGTGCTACACTGTTAGTAGCCACCATTCCTGTTCCTGCATCTCCTTCCGGAGGACAGAAAGGAACTCCTGCTTCCAGTTTTCCGGTGGTATCCAGAAGTTTTGCCCCTTCTTCTGTAAGGCGGCCTGCCTCTTCTCCTGCCAGAAGGACTTTCGGCAGGATTTCATGGAGCTTCCATGGATATCCGTAAGGAGCGGCCAGATTCTCAAACTGCTCCATTCTCTTCTGATCATAGTTCTTAATATTCATATCTACAGGGAACATACCAGAGGCTTCTCCTACTCCCAGAACCTTTTCTCCGGTAAGCTTCCAGTGCACATATCCCTCCAGGGTAGTCATAAAGGTAATGTCTTTTACATGCTCTTCTTTATTCAGCATAGCCTGATACAGATGGGCAATACTCCATCTCTGAGGAATATGATAAGAAAACAGCTCGGTCAGTTCTTCGCTGGCTTTCTCTGTCATGGTGTTTCTCCATGTACGGAAAGGCACCAGAAGATTTCCCTCTTTGTCAAAAGGCATATAGCCGTGCATCATGGCGCTGAAGCCGATGGCTCCCAGCTTTGTGATTTCCACTCCGTACTTTTCTTTCACATCTCTGGCCATGTCCTGATAACTGTCCTGGATACCTGTCCAGATCGCTTCCTCGCTGTAGGTCCAGATATTGTTTACATACTGGTTTTCCCATTCATGGCTTCCGGAAGCAATGGGCTGATTCTCCTCGTTGACCAGCACTGCTTTGATCCTGGTGGAACCCAGCTCGATACCAAGTACCGCCCGGCCTTCCTGAATTGCTTTTTTGTTCTTTTCTGCGCTCATGTAAATACCCTCCTGTTTTTCTGGTTTATTCTGTCCCCATCCCGGCGGACAGCTTTACACTTTATTAACATTCTAATTTACATTATAGTGCTTGTATGCTTGTTATTCTACTTGTTTTTTCACAAGTCGACCTACCTCTCCTGATCTTATCCATGTCTCTTAAATCTATGTAGGATTCTGGTGATTATATAAGCAGTCACTGTTATCAGAAAATACAGGCACCCTCCGGTAAAGACCAAAGCCCCGAAGGTATCTCCCGCCTCCTGATTTCCCAGAAGAGGCGTATAGGCTTCTGCCATAAGCATGATAAACTGGCTGACTGTAATCAGCAGACTGTAAACCACATGTATCCGCCATCTGGAATAATACTTCAGCAGGCGGCTGTATCCCCAGTACAAGCCCGCTATCACCAGAGCAAGAAGAAAGTAGAACCAGTCGTTGTCATCTGTAGCTCTCATCATACTTCTCAGCAGTACCAATACCGCTACAAAAATCCATCCGCCAATATAATATTTACGTCTTTTTTTCTTAAACTTACAGTGAGAATCCAGGATATGATACAGCTTTCTGGCGCCGGGCTTTAGCTGTTCAGGCTGATATTCTCGCATGTGATATTCTCTGGCGAAAATCTCATAGACTTCCCGTTTCAGGTGGGTATTTTCCAGGAGTCTGCAGACTCCTTCCACACACTCTGGATCAAAAAGCAGGTCTTTATATTCTTCTTTGGCAAAGAAGTCCTCATAGCATTTCAGCCGGTGTTTTTTCGAATTTGTGGTAAGGATGATTTCCAGATCCTTTAGGGCCAGGGCTATATTGGCCTGGTCCTTCAGCTTCTTCTCCTCCTTGGCCTTCCATTCAATCTTTTCAAAGTCTATTTTCTCCCGGGCCTTTCTCAGTTCTTCTTCCTGTCTGGCCCTGCGGTACCGCTCTTCCTGCTGCCGGGCTCTGCGGGCTTCCTCTTCCTGAAACTTCCTTCTTTCCTCTTCTTCCCTGCGAAGCTCCTCTTCCCGCTGTCGTTTCCAGGTTTCCCAGTTGTCTCCTGCCTGGCGGAAAGATTCCTCCTGCTCCAATTCTTCCCAGTTCAGAGGCTCCGGTTCCTGCTGGCCCGGCTCCTCTGTATCAGGCTCCTCTTCCTTCTCCTGCTGGCCTGATTCTTCCGCCTCGAATTCACTTTCCCGGTTCTGGCTTTCTCCCTGTCTCTCTTGGGGACCCCCGGCTTCCATATCCGATTCCTTTTCTTTCCAGAAACCGCCGCCTTCACTGTTTCCTTTTATCAAAACCTCATAAGCTTCCTGTATCCGCTGGAATTCCCGGGGATAATCCTCAGGGTGATACATACGGAGCATTGCCGCATAAGCTTTCTTAATCTCCTTTTTCGAGGCTCCGGGGCTGACGCCCAGAACCTTTTGGGCTGTTAATTTGTCCATTTTTTGCTAAACTCCATAAAATCCAGATCTTCTTCTGCCTTCTCCTCCTGTTCCTTCTCTTCTTCTCCCTCTTCCTGATAAAAGTCTCCCCAGAAATCAAAATCGTCAAAAGCCTCCCCCAGGGAAAAGTTATCAATGGTGTCCTGAATCTGTTCCCTGTATTTTTTAATCTTTCTGGGATTCTGTTCTTCCAGAACCTTCTCAAAAAGAGCGATAAGGCCTGCAAAATATTCCCTCTGGCTGGGAGGGCATTCCTCACAGAGTGTCGTCAGCCGGCTGAGGAGGAGCTTGTTCTCTGTAACCTCCCGGGGATGTACCTTCAGCTTCTCCAGTTCCTTCATCCTGGCCTGGAGCCTCTCGTCATCCACGGTCTGAGACACCACGCTGCTGATAGTATGGCCTGTAGAGACCACCTGTATATCCGCCAGAAGGATTCCGTCAATATCATAGGTAAACCGTACATCCAAAGCCTCCTGTCCCGCAGGACCGTCAGGAACCGTCAAGGTATACTCCGCCAGTTTCCGGTTGTCTCTGGCATAGACATGTTCCCCCTGAAGCACCGGGAAGGTCACCTGTCTCTGATGGTCTTCCGCCGTGTAAAATCTATGGACTCTGGAACAGGGGAGCACGGTATTTCTGGGAATGATCGGGGTAAAATAAGGGTTGCTGGCATCGCTGGCATTTTTGGTGGCTGTTCCCAGAGAAAATGGGCAGATATCCGTCAGTACATAGTCTTTGATCGACTGTTCCCTTGCCTTAACGCCGCAGAGATACCCCAATCCCCGGACGATCATTTCGTCACTGTTCAGATTAATCTGAGGCTCCCGGTGGAACAAATGAGATACATAGGATGTGACAACAGGCATCTTGCTGGAACCTCCTGCCATAACAATATCAGACAAATCCTCCGGGCGTATCTGGGCGCTTTTCACCGCATGGTTCAGTACCTCCTTAATCTTATAGAAGATTCCGGCGCTTTCCTCCACCAGCCGGCGGTTGGTATATACACTGGTATACTCCTGCCCCTTTATCCAGGCAGTCATCCTGCTTTCCTGGGCGTCACTCAGTTCCCGCTTGCATTTTTCCGCCTGTCTTTCCAGTACCGCCAAATCCTTTTTGGACACATCACCCTTTGGAATGCCATGCTCTTTCAGAAAGGCTTCCACCATAATCTGATGGAAATCATCCCCTCCCAGATGGTTATTTCCTGCCACAGCCTCAATTTCCACCACATTTTCAAAGCAGTCCACAATAGATACGTCCAGAGTTCCTCCTCCGAAATCAAAGACCAGAAACAGCTGCTCTTCTCCGTTATCCATATAGGAAGCCAGAGCCGCCGCACTGGGCTCGTTGATCAGCCGATGGACCTGGACTCCTGCCAGAAGTCCGGCCTTTTTCGTGGCATACCGCTGCTTGTCGTGGAAATAAGCAGGAACCGAAATGATCACTTCCTCAATCTCCTCTCCCAGATAAGCCTGGGCATCCTCCACAATAGAGCGGACCACAAAACTGGACAGTTCCTCCGGGGTAAAGTTAAGGCCTCCCAGATGAAAGGTCTTCTCTTCTCCCATAAACCGCTTGAAAGAACTGGCCGTTCTTTCAGGAGCGGTAATAAGCCGTTCCTTTGCAATTTCACCTACAATAATTTCCTGGTTTTCATCTACACTGACTACGCTGGGCGTAAGATAGGAACCGTAGCGATTGGGAATCAGCTGAATCCTTCCGTCTTTATATACGCAGCCCAGAGAATTCGTAGTTCCCAGGTCAATGCCTAAAAGATATGACATAAAATCCCCCCTTTATAGCCTGTTTTCTTTTCTTATAATATATAATAAGATCTAAAGCATTTCTATAGCATTTTAAATATTCATCTGTTAAAAAGGCTCTGCTCACTGTTAAAATCGTGAACAGAGCCTTAATATCTGCGGTGATAAAATCACCAATAGTCCGTATTCCCATTTAGACCTTACCATTCTTTAGTTCTTTCTTGAGCTTTCCAAGTTCTTCCTGGGAAAGATTTCCCACCTTCATAATATCCTCATCACTGACTGTTCCTAACTTGAGCAGATTGATGATCACATTTTGGATTCCTTTCTGAATCCCCTGCTCTTCCACATAATCGGATAAGTTACACATCAAATCCACCTCCCTTTCCAGACCACTATGCATCGAAATATGGTACTCTTCCTCCAGCTTTTTCTTTTTAATATGCAACTTCTCCTTTATGTCTTCATTATAGTTGGTATGGAGAAGATTTTCAATGTGAAATCTCCGTATGTCCTTAACAACAATGGGGGTAGGGTTCTTTCAGATATGCGCTTTCTCTTTTCTCATTACCCAGAAGTAGTAGGGCACCAGCGGTATCAGCGCCGCAATCCATGCTGCAGGGTCTGACATACAGACAGCTCCAAAGCCTGCATTCCCTGCTACCAGTGTCACGATCCCCCATCTGGCAGCCAGCTCAAAAACCCCTCCCATCATGGGAACCAGTCCATATCCCAGTCCCTGAAGGGCATTTCTGTACAGGTAAATACTTCCCAAAAAAGGATAGCACCAGGCCACAGTATTAAAATAAATCTGGGCCGCCTGTATTACATCCGTTTCTGAAGGGTCTACGAAAATCAGAACCATATATCTGCCCAGGAAATAAATTACTGCCATGATCACAAAACTGCTGACCAGGATCATCGCCTGGGTCATATAAACGCCCTTCCGCACACGGTCCATTTTTCCCGCGCCCCGGTTCTGTCCTACATAAGTAGCTATGGTAGCTCCGAAGGACACAAATATGGTACAGATAATATTCTGGATTTTGCCGGCTGCAGAAAATCCTGCCATAAAAACAGGCCCGTAGACATTAATGGCTCCCTGGACAATAATAGTTCCAATAGCTGTAATGGAAAACTGCAGTCCCATTGGTACGCCCAGTGACAACAGCTTCCGGATTACAAAGAAAGAAAACTTAAAATCCCTTTTTTTCAGCTTCAGCACATCATACTTTCTAATTATGTAAACCAGGCACAGTAAAGCTGAAATTCCCTGGGCAATGACGGTTGCATAAGCACATCCCTCCACGCCCATATGAAAAAATACAATAAATCCAATATCCATCAACACATTCAACACTGCAGAAATGATCAGAAAATACAGCGGAGAACGGCTGTCTCCCAGGGCTCTCAGAACTGCAGAAAGGGCATTATAAGCGCAGGTGGCAAAAAGCCCGCCATAAATGATAGCCATATATTTGCTGATATCACCCATTAGTTCTTCCGGTGAATTCATCAGCCGCAGAATGGGCTCATTCAAAATCAGCAGTCCCACCGTCATGATCACTATAAAAAACAGACATATATAAATGGACATGGCAATGAAATGCCGCATTCTGGTCAAACGCTTTGCTCCAAACCACTGAGCTACCCAGATAGAAAATCCGCTGGTCAATCCATTAAGCCATCCTGTGACAAAAAAAATCAGGGAACCGGTGCTTCCAATAGCTGCCAGGGCATTTACCCCTAAAAACTGTCCTGCCACAATAGAGTCAGCAATATTATAAAACTGCTGAAAAATATTTCCCAGACACATGGGAATCATAAATTTAATGATCAGTTTTACAGGGCTCCCCGTAGTCATATCATTTGTCATAGAAAATGTACCTCCCCGGCCATTCTGGCCTCCAGTCTCTCCTGATGTCTTTGTATTCCTTCAGCCGCAGCAGTTCCGCGGTAAGTGCACTGTACACATATTCTATGCTTTTCTATAAAAAAATCAAGATAGAAAATAGAAATCAGATTGTAAAAAATGAGACTTATTTGGAAAGGTTTTTTGTCTATTTTTCCCTTCCAAACAGTCTCATTTTCTGCATAGATTCTTATTCTACTGTCACAGATTTCGCCAGATTTCTTGGCTTATCCACATCCAATCCCTTGGCAACGCTGACATAATATCCCATCAGCTGCAGCGGCACGATAGCCAGGCTGGTTGTGAAATACTGGTCTGTCTTAGGTACATATACGGAGAAATCCGCTGTATCTTCGATATTATAATTGCCGTACAAAGTCAGCCCCATAAGGTAAGCTCCACGGCTCTTTACTTCCACCATATTGCTTACAGTTTTTTCAAAAAGAGCCTTCTGTGTAGCTACTCCTACTACCAGAGTTCCATCCTCAATCAGGCTGATGGTTCCATGCTTCAGCTCTCCTGCTGCATAAGCTTCAGAATGGATATAGCTGATCTCCTTCATCTTCAGGCTGCCCTCCAGACTGATGGCATAGTCAATGCCTCTTCCAATAAAGAAAATATCCTTTGCGTTGGCATATTTACTTGCAAACCACTGGATCCTCTCCTTATCATCCAGAGTCTTCTGGATTTTGTCAGGAAGGGTTTCCATTTCCTCCAGCAGTCCTTCATATCTCTTTTCATCGATAATTCCCTTCACTTTTGCTGCCTGGACAGCCAGGAGATACATGGCAATAAGCTGGGTGCTGTAAGCTTTTGTGGTAGCCACAGAAATTTCCGGTCCCGCGTAAGTATACAGGATATAGTCACTTTCCCGGGCAATGCTGGAGCCCACTACATTTACAATTCCCAGTACAGGCACGCCTCTCTCCTTTGCCAGACGAAGAGCGGCCAGACTGTCTGCTGTTTCTCCGGACTGAGATACTACGATCACCAGAGAATTTTTCACTAATATGGGATTTCTGTACCGGAATTCAGAGGCCAGATCTACCTCTACGGGAATATTGGCCAGGCCTTCGAGAACATATTTCCCTACTACGCCCACATGGTAGGCTGAACCACAGGCCACGATATAAATTCTCTCTATGTCAGCCAGGGCCTCGTCCTCCAGTCCCACCTGGGAGAAATCAATCTGTCCCTCTTTTACATAAGCGCCGATAGTATCTTTAACCGCCTTAGGCTGCTCATGGATTTCTTTCAGCATAAAATGCTCATATCCGCCTTTTTCTGCAGATTCTGCATCCCACTTAATGGAAACCAGGTCCTTCTGGATTTCTTCCCGGTCAATATTGTAAAAGTGGATTTCTTCTCCTGAAAGCTCTGCAATCTCCATATTGCCGATATAATATACATTCCTGGTTCTGTCCAGAATAGCCGGAACATCAGAAGCAATAAGGGCTCCCTTGTTACTCTGTCCTACGATCAGAGGGCTGTCTTTTCTGGCCGCAAAAATTTTTCCCGGATAATCCCGGAACATTACGCCAAAGGCGTAAGAGCCACGGATACGAAGCATAGCCCTGGACATAGCCTCCAGAGGAGTTCCTGTCTTTTTATAATAATAATCTACCAGTTTTACAGCAATTTCTGTATCTGTCTGGGAATAGAAGCTGTAGCCGGATTTCAGCAGTTTTTCCTTCAGCTCCTGATAGTTTTCAATAATTCCATTGTGTACCAGGATCACAGACCGGTCATCAGAACAATGGGGATGGGCATTGTTCTCGGAAGGTTCTCCATGAGTAGCCCAGCGGGTATGTCCGATACCGCAGGTTCCCGGCACTGCCGTTCCACCGTCAGTCTTTTCCACCAAAATCTTCAGGCGTCCCTTTGCTTTTACGATTTCCGTTTTCCCTGTTTCATCATTGCGTACTGCAATTCCCGCAGAGTCATATCCTCTGTACTCCAGCTTCGACAGCCCGCCCAGCAAAATCGGAGCCGCCTGTTCCTCTCCTACATATCCTACAATTCCACACATAGTATTCTCTCCATTATTATCAAAACATCACTTTTTAAACGAATATATAATACCATGTATTCCAAAGTCTGTCATTATAAAATTCCCTTTTTATTATTAAATCCTCTTTAAAACTCCTGCGTTCTTACCTTTTTTCTTTCCCTGTGCAGCGCTTCCACAGCCATGCTCCTATCCCTGCTCCCAGCGTATTCCCTATTATATCATCAATCTCACACAATCCCAGTCCGGTAAAGCCCTGGAACAGTTCCACTGTCAGAGAAAGCAGCGCCGCTGCCGCCACTGTATTACGGGCCTTTTCGAAGGGCGGAAAATTCAGAGGCAGTGCAAATCCAAAAGGGATGAAGAGAAGGATATTGTTCACAATCTGTATTCCCAGTCCCTCATCTCCCTGAGAAAATGTTTTCCAGTAAGACCAGAAAGGAATAAACCGAAAACGGATTTCCAGACTGCTGCCCCATTCCCGGCCACAAAGTGTCAAGGCCAGGATTCCTGCCAAAGAAACAGCCATAAGCGCTCCGCAGAAAAGGGCCCGTCGGCTGCTCTGATAATGCCGGGTGGCTCCCCTTCTCCTCAGGTATATCATCAGACCAAAAAACACTGCCGTCAGAATCAGAATATAAAGCCAGGCCGAAGACACCTGTCTTGTATAGGTTTTAACAAATGTTTCCAGTACCATACCGTATTTTCCTTCCTTTTATTTCCAGTATTCCACGGTTTACTTTGTTTAAACGCCTGATTCTCTCACTAAAAAAAGTACCGTCTCATGTCAGCCGTCTTTACGCGGATGTTTTACAGCCCTTTCCCTTCCAGGATCCTCCTCGGATTTCTCTCCAGGAGAACATAAGAAGCATCACTTCCGTAGTAAATATCCAATACTCTCCCCGTCTCTTCCAGGTCCGGAGTCCGCATCACCGGATCGTGGGCGTCTGATGCCACCACTCCGGCCATTCCCCGGCCCAGGAGCCAGTCGGCAGTCCGGGCAGCCCTTCTTCCCAGTTCTCCCAGTATGCTGCCCTTATTTACCTGGAGAATAACTCCCCTGCTCCAGAACGCTTCCAAAGCCTCTGGCTGCCTTTTGGCAAAGTCATACCGCTCCGGATGAGCCAAAACGATCCGGTAGCCCATGGCCAATAGTTCCTCCGTCCATTTTAAAGCTCTGTCTCTGGAAATGTCAAAGAAAAATTCCACCAGCAGGCAGCGGCCACCCCCATATCCTGGCAGCAGACCTTTTCTCCCTGCCCGGAGAAGCCCTTCGTTGACCATCAGCTCCATTCCCCTGTGGACCTTTAGAGGAATCTGTTCCTCTGCCAGTACTTCCCGGAACTTCTCCAGCTTCTCCTGATAAGCTCTCAGATACTCTTCCGGCTCATAAAGGGAAAAATCCCCGTGAGAGGTGGCCGCAATGGCCCGGACTCCGCTTTCTGCGGACATCCTGGCCATCTCCACTGCCTCTCCAAGGGATTTTGCGCCGTCATCTATTCCCGGAAGGATGTGGATATGCAGATCAACCATTTTCTGCCTCCTCTCCCTCATAGACAGTATCCTGTTCGTCAGACTGTCTGTAGGAACCATTGCCGTAACCATATTTTCCATAGCCGTAACGGCCATAGCCATATCTTCCGTAACCATAGCGTCCATAGCCGTACTCACTGACAGATTCCGGATAACAGTTAAATACATATCCCAGAATCTTAGCATTTCTGCCTCCCAGGAAGGACAGGCCTTCCCAGATCCTCCTCTGAGGAATAAAATCATACTTCACCACATACAGGATGCCATCTGCCCAGTCCGACAGCATGCCTGCATCCTGAAACATTTCACATGGAGGAGTATCAATAATTATGTAGTCCATTTCCTTTTTCAGGCCCTGGATCAACTGCCCCACCCGGGGATTGCCAAGTACAGACGCCGGCTGTTTTACCGTCCTGCGGCTTCCCAGAAACCAGATTCCGCTCTTCTTCAACCTGCGCAGACTTTCTTTTAAGGTTTTCTCTCCGTTGATAACCTCCTGAAGTCCTGCGCCGTCCCGAAGACCGATAATTGCGGCATCATCCTGTTTCCGGAGATCCCCGTCTATAAGCAGCACTCTTTTTCCCCTGGAAGCCAGCAGCTCACTTAAGTTCACCGCCAAAGTAGACTTTCCTTCCCCTGAAGATGTACTGGAGATCAGCAAAACCTTCCCTCCATCTTTGGCAAGAAGATTCTCCAGGCGGAGTTCAAGAGCTCTGAGGCTCTCTCTATACCCAAAAGAAACTCTCTTATCCAGCACAGAAATTCTCTTTTGTTTATTCTTCTTTCTGGCTTTAAAACGGATCTGGGGTATTGTGGCCAGGCACCGGAGACTGGTAATCTTCTGCATCTCCTCAGGGTTTCTGGCAGTTTTTCTGAAAAGAGCCATAAGCCCCAGGATCAAAATACCCAGGAGGCCTCCTGCCGCTCCTCCAAGAAACAAAGTCCTTCTCAGACCGATCTGGTTATAAGGCTCCGCAGGTGTCTCCGGCTCATCCAGATAATTAAACTGGATATCTCCGAGGACAAACCGGGCAGTTTCCGGATAGATTTCCAGAGCTGTATCCAGTATTTTCCTGGCGTCTTCCGGATTCGAGCTTTCCACCCGCATGGTCACCATATTAGAATTTTCCACAGTTTCCGAAGTGATCGTACCATTTAAGGTATCCGTTCCCAGCTGCTCCAGAAGGGCGCTTCTGAAAAAACTGCTGTCCAGGATATATGGAAAGGTTTTAGACATCTGATCCGCCGTATTGCTGTTATAATAAAAATTATAAGTACCGCTCTCTCCGTCTCCTGTAGCCACTGTAAAGGTAGCGCTGGAAGCATACATAGGCTCATACCGGAGACTCTGAAATACATAGAATCCTCCGGCTCCTGCCAGGACCAGGATCAGCACCAGCCACCACAGCTTGGTAAAGCTTTTCCAGAAAGCCTTAAAGAGCAGAACAAGGTCGATCTCTAACTCATCATCTTCTCTGTTTTCTATGTCTCTTCTCTGATCTTCCATTGGCTTATCCCCTTTCATTCCCTCTCCGGGCAGCTTTGCCGTAGTCTCCATAGTCATAACCATAGCCCCGGGGACCGGATACCCAGTCCCTGTGAAAAGCATTCAGGACAAATCCGGAAAAATCACAGCCGCTCTGCCATATCATATCCACTGCGTCATTCACTACCCGCACGTCTGACCAGTCCTCCCGTACAACCAGAAGTACCGTGTCCGCCATTTCCATCCATACCTCTGCATCAGTAGACACCGCTGTAGGAGGGCAGTCTATAACAATATAATCCATCTCCTGTTTCCACTCCTGGGCCAGAGTCTTCAAAGCAGCTTTGGCAAAGACCGCCGCCGGGTCCTTTACTCCGTGGAACTGAAACAGCTCCCATATTCCTGCTGATTTGTTGTAGTACAGATTCTCCTTCCAGGAAGTTTCTCCCTTAAGCACCTGATCCACAGAAGTCCTTCCGGCACTTTCCTCCTCGAACACCTTATATTGAGCAGGTTTACGAAGATCCCCATCTAAAAGAAGCACCTTCTTGTGTTTTTCCGCAAGGGCCAAAGCAATGTTTGCCGCAACTGTAGATTTTCCTTCATTCTCACTGATACTGGTAACCAGAAGCACCTGGTATCCCTTTCGCCGCATATGGTATTCTACTTTGGCCTCTGCTCTCCTGCTGGCCTCTGCAAAATCCATACTCACCAGAGGCGAATTCAGCAAAAGGGCCTTTTTCGTTTTCTTCCGTCCGAGGATTCCTTTACTCTCAAAGGGAATGGTTCCCCGAACTGTTCCGTCCAGAAGCCGGGATGCAGAATCCGGACTTTTCACAGTAAATCTAAGAAGGTAGAAAAGGCAGATCACTGCCGCCATTGCCAGCATCCCCGCTGCGATCAGCAGATATCTCCTTGCCATGATCCAGGAGGTGTTAGAAGGCCCTGAAGGCACCTCCGGCTCCTGAAGTATCTGAAGAGAAGCATTGGAAAACACATCTCCCGCCACCTCTTCATAGTTCTCAAGAGCTGAATTAATAAACAGATAAGCCTGCCGTGGATCCGGGCTGGACACACTTAAGGTCAGCAGGTTGGTATCTGTAATAGGCGTACAGGTGATATTACCCGAGATTTCTTCACCTACTGTCTCTATGATCCTGTCTCTGAGGGCCGTACTCTGAAACACCTCTCCGAAAACATCCGCCATCTGGCTGGTGACAGACAGGGAGGAGTAGGCGCTGGTGTCTCCCTTCACAGTTACTACCAGAGTAGCAGAAGAGGTGTAGGCTGGTTCATAGATCAAAGTATGTACTCCGGTGATTCCCAGCCACAGAGCCGCGCCTGTTATCAGGATCATCCAAAGATTCCGGAAAAGTTCCAGGCACAGACCTCTCCAGCTTATTTCATCCAGTCGAAAAAGCTCTCGATTCATACAATTCCTCCTTTCACTCTTCCACGATCACAGTCAGCCAGGTTTCCCCTGCGTTTCCCTGGTCATCCGCCGCCTGATAATGGATTTCATAGCATCCAGGGGTCTGAGGATCCACATTAGACTCTGAAGTTATCAGGCCCGTATCCAGGTTGTCTCCCTGGGTGTCTAAAAGTTCCTCGATATAAGCGGCAGCATCCACTGAGCCGCCTTTCTCTATGTACACAATCCCAGTGTTCAGAAGAATATCAAGAGAATGGCCTTCTGCAGCAACCACATGAACCGGCAGTCCCTGGGACACCGTGTCTCCAAAACTGTTGCTCACCTCAAAGGTGGCAGTATAGGATCCCGCTCTCTGGTAATTCACATCAGTATCTGTCTGGGTGATCCAGTCTGACAGGTTCCCGTCCAGCTGGTCTGAAGCCCCCAGCCTGCTCATCACCTCACTGTAGCTTCCTTCCCCTTCCGTAAACACCAATGGCTCCGTCAGGGTGAATCTGGGAGAATGATAGTCTGTGAACTTTACCTGTCTGGTAAGAGTGCCCGGCTGATTGGCTGAATCAAAGGCCACATAGGTCAGGTTGCAGACTCCCGGCTCAATAAATCTGGAAAAAGAACCTGCCACGATCTGAGAGGTCAGATCTCCGTCCTCCTGGTCTGTGGCTGTCAGTCCTTCTGTTAACTGTTCCTCTGTATATTCACATGGGATTTCCAGGACCTCCCGGTCACTGGTGATCTCCGGCACATGAGGATCCCGGTTCTGCAGCTCCACTACCTGTGAAACTCCGAAGATCCCCAGAGACAGTATAAAAATAATAATTACCGCAGCTCTGACAAATCTCATAAATACTTCCTTTCTCCCCCCTAAAATTCATTGAGGAATTCCTGTATCTCTTCTTCATTCACTTCCCTGATCTGTTTATCTCCGATCTTGTAAACCCGGCTGCACATAGAGAACACGCTGGGCCTGTGGGCGGCTACGATCACCGTCCGATGAGGCTCCTTCTTAATGATCCTTCGCAGGACTCTCCGCTCTGTAGCCACATCCAGGGCACTGGTAGCCTCATCTAATATCATAACCGGAGCGTCTGCCAGAAGGGCTCTGGCAATAGACAGCCTCTGCTTCTGCCCTTCGGAAAACCGGGTGCCCCGCTCCCGGACCTCAGTATCCATGCCCTTATCCAGCTTCTCCACAAACTCCCAGGCGCAGGCAGCCTCCAAAGCCTCCCGGATCTCCTGGTCTGTAGCTTCCGGCTTCACCATCCGCATATTCTCTGCAATGGTTCCGGAAAACATAGTATTTCCCTGGGGAATATAGCTGAACAGACATCGGGTAGAAGAAGAAGCCCGAAGGCTGAGCCCTCCCGGGTTTCCCACCTGGATCTGTCCCTTCTGAGGATGATAAAGTCCCAGGATCAGGTTCAGCGTAGTGGTTTTTCCCTGTCCTGAAGGACCGATCAGGGCCACGATCTCTCCCGGCTCTGCCTGGAAATAGCCTCCCTGGTATACCCACTTCTCCTCTTCATAGGCAAAATCCACCTCTTCCATGTGGACAAAGACTCCTGTTTCCTTTGCCTGCTTCTTTATCTCATCGGCCTCTTCCTTATCCTCCATAGAGTCTCTTGGAAGATTGGTAATCTCCATAATACGTTCTGCACTGATCCCTGCCCGGATGACCATAGGCATCAGATTCAGGATACTGCTGAAGGAGCCTCTCAGGGAGCCCGCCATAGATACAAACATGGTCATGGTTCCGTAGCTGATCTCTCCCTGCCAGAGGCGGAAGGCCGCAAATCCATAGCAGGCATACCCTACCGCCTGTCCCACCAGGGAGGTGGCAATGGTCATAGACTGCTGGAACCGGTTCTGCCGCAGAGCAATGTCCACCGTCTCCTGCTGGATCTTATGAAATTTCTCCGTCACCCGGTCCAGCATACCGAAAGCCTTGATAAACTGCAGGTTCTGAAAGGTCTCCTGGTCAAAAACCGTCCGGTCACTGGCCACATTCTGGTTATCTCTCTGAAATTCCCGCATCCGCCTGGCAGAATACCGGGAAGTAAGAAAAGATATGGGTGCTCCCAAAAGAGCGATCACCGCCATAACAGGATCATGCTGTATCACAATGACAAAGGCTCCTCCGAAGCTGATCAGAGTAGTCACCACATTGGGAAGAAAAGTCAAAATGGTGTTGGCCACTGTGCCCGCATCTCCGTTTACCCGGTAGAGAAGATCTCCGGACCGGTACTTGGCCAGAGATTCCCAGTTGGTCCGAAGGACCTGTTCATAAATATCTGCCCGGATCTCATTGGTCACCTTCAGGCGGACCTTCAAGGATAGCCGGGACTTTACTGCATTAATAAAAATCTGGGCCACGCCTACGCCTACATAGGTAGACGCCACCCGGACAATCTCCATGGAATTTACCCCTGTAATAGCATCTACCAGGTCTCTGCTCACCACAGAGGTCCCCAGAGACAGCACCGAGCCTGAAGCTCCCAGGAGTATATAAACGCCAATTAATAACCAATACCGGCGGACATAGGCGTACATCCACAGCAGCTCTGCCATAAGCTGCTTCAGCCGCCCCTCC
>DGYFR06201__coassemble_1018_pt1 | contig 17048 bp, 9 predicted proteins | sample DGYFR06201__metabat2_high_PE_048 | metagenome-assembled genome bin DGYFR06201
CGAACGCCTTTGATACGAAGGATATCGTGAGGATTTACAGAACCTTCTGTCAGCTCGTCTCCGGCTTCCAGATAATCTCCGTCCTGAACCTTGATACGGGAACCGTATGGGATCAGATAAGTCTTAGATTCTCCGCTCTCATTGTCTGTCACAATGATCTCACGTTTCTTCTTTGTATCTTTCAGTGTGGCAACACCTTTGATCTCTGTGATGATGGCAAGACCCTTAGGCTTCCTTGCCTCGAAAAGCTCCTCCACACGGGGAAGACCCTGTGTGATATCGCCGCCGGCCACACCGCCGGTATGGAAGGTACGCATGGTAAGCTGTGTACCTGGCTCACCGATGGACTGAGCCGCAATAATACCGATAGATTCACCTACCTGTACTGGCTCACCAGTTGCCATGTTGGCGCCGTAACATTTTGCGCAGACACCAATCTTGCACTTACAGGTAAGGATTGTACGGATCTTCACTGCATCGTATGGCTTGCCGTCTTCTCTTACACCGTCCTTCACCACACGGGCAGCACGTTTCGGAGTGATCATATGGTTTGCCTTAACGATAACATTTCCATCTTTATCTTTGATAGTCTCGCAGGAGAAACGTCCTGTAATACGCTCCTGAAGACTTTCAATCTCTTCCTTGCCGTCAGCAAAAGCTTTTACCCACATACCTGGGATTTCGCCTTTATCTTCGCAGCAGTCTACTTCCCGGACGATCATTTCCTGGGAAACGTCTACCAGACGTCTTGTCAGGTAACCGGAGTCGGCAGTACGCAGAGCCGTATCGGAAAGACCTTTACGAGCTCCGTGAGCAGACATGAAGTATTCCAGTACGTCCAGACCTTCACGGAAGTTAGACTTAATTGGCAGCTCGATGGTATGACCGGTTGTATCGGCCATCAGACCACGCATACCTGCCAGCTGTTTGATCTGTTTATCAGATCCACGGGCACCGGAGTCAGCCATCATGTAGATGTTGTTATACTTATCCAGTCCGTCCAGCAGAGCCCTTGTCAGGGCATCGTCAGTCTTCTTCCAGGTATCTACAACTTCTTTATAACGCTCTTCCTCTGTGATGAGACCACGCTTAAAGTTCTTGGTGATCAGGTCTACAGTATCCTGAGCCTGCTGGATCATCTCCGGCTTCTGAGGCGGCACGGTCATATCAGAAATAGATACGGTCATGGCCGCTCTTGTAGAATATTTATATCCCATAGCTTTAATGTCGTCCAGAACCTCTGCGGTCTTGGTAGCGCCATGGGTATTGATAACTTTTTCCAGGATCTGCTTTAACTGCTTCTTTCCTACCAGGAAATCGATTTCCGGAAGGAGTTCGTTTCCAGGAATGGTTCTGTCTACAAAGCCCAGATCCTGCGGCAGGATTTCGTTAAAGAGCAGACGTCCCAGAGTAGAATGAACATTGCCCTGGATCACAGTTCCGTCAGGCATAGTCTTCTTCTGTCTTACGACAATCTTTGTCTGAAGGGTGATAGCCTGGTTCTCGTAAGCCAGGATTGCCTCGTTTACGCTCTTAAAGGCTTTTCCTTCCCCTTTGCTTCCTGGTCTTTCCTGGGTCAGATAATAGATACCCAGGACCATATCCTGTGAAGGAACGGCTACCGGACCGCCATCAGAAGGTTTCAGCAGGTTGTTTGGTGACAGCAGAAGGAAACGGCACTCAGCCTGAGCTTCCACAGACAGAGGAAGATGGACAGCCATCTGGTCACCGTCAAAGTCCGCATTGAACGCTGTACAAACCAGGGGATGAAGCTTGATAGCCTTACCTTCTACCAGAATTGGCTCGAAAGCCTGGATACCCAGCCTGTGAAGGGTAGGAGCACGGTTTAACATAACCGGATGTTCTTTAATAACATCTTCCAGTACGTCCCATACTGCAGGCTCCAGCTTCTCCACCATCTTTTTGGCATTTTTAATATTGTGAGCAGTGCCGTTTGACACCAGTTCTTTCATAACAAAAGGTTTAAACAGCTCAATAGCCATTTCCTTTGGCAGACCGCACTGATAGATCTTCAGTTCCGGTCCTACTACGATAACAGAACGTCCAGAGTAGTCTACACGTTTACCCAGCAGGTTCTGACGGAAACGTCCGGATTTACCTTTCAGCATATCGGAAAGGGATTTCAGGGCTCTGTTTCCAGGACCTGTAACAGGACGTCCACGGCGTCCGTTGTCAATGAGAGCATCTACTGCTTCCTGGAGCATTCTCTTCTCATTGCGGACAATGATATCAGGAGCTCCCAGCTCCAGCAGTCTTTTCAGACGGTTATTTCTGTTGATGATCCTTCTGTACAGATCATTTAAGTCAGATGTCGCAAAACGCCCGCCGTCCAGCTGTACCATTGGACGAAGATCCGGAGGAATTACCGGAACTACAGTCATGATCATCCACTCCGGTCTGTTTCCAGATTCACGGAATGCTTCTACAACTTCCAGACGTTTGATGATGCGGGCTCTCTTCTGACCTGTGGAATCCTTCAGGCCTGCTTTCAGTTCTGCAGACTCTTTCTCCAGGTCAATGGCTTCCAGAAGCTCTTTGACAGCTTCAGCTCCCATGCCCACACGGAAGTTCTCACCATATTTTTCTCTGGCATCCTGATATTCTTTCTCAGTAAGGACCTGTTTGTACTGAAGGTCTGTGGTTCCAGCATCCAGCACAATGTAGCTGGCAAAGTACAGAACCTTTTCCAGTGTTCTTGGTGACAGGTCCAGGATAAGACCCATTCTGGAAGGAATTCCCTTAAAATACCAGATGTGGGAAACCGGCGCTGCCAGTTCAATGTGTCCCATACGTTCCCTGCGGACAGATGATTTGGTAACTTCTACACCACATCTGTCACAGATAACGCCTTTGTAACGGATTTTCTTATATTTGCCGCAGTGACATTCCCAGTCCTTGCTGGGTCCGAAAATCCTTTCGCAGAAAAGTCCGTCCTTTTCCGGCTTTAATGTTCTATAATTAATAGTTTCTGGTTTTTTTACTTCACCGTGAGACCATTCCCGGATTTTTTCCGGAGATGCCAGTCCAATCTTAATGGCATCAAAGGTCAGCGGCTGATATACCTCTTTATTTGCTGTTTCTGGCATTGCGGACTCCTTTCCTATTACTCTTCATCAAGAGTATCATCTAAACCTAAGAATACTTCATCCTCTTCTTCCGGTTCCTCTTCAACATCTACCAGCTCTTCGCCTTCAAACTCCTGTTTGGTAAAGCCATGGCCGGCATAGTCCTCATTATCTCTGCCTCTGGAATCCCCTTCAATGATATGACGCATATCCGTATCGCCATAGTCCACGTTTTCCATGATCTCTACCTCTGTCATATCCTCTCTCAGAACTCTCACATCAAGTCCCAGGGACTGAAGTTCTTTTAAGAGAACCTTAAAGGATTCCGGTACTCCCGGCTCAGGAATATTGTCACCCTTGATAATGGCTTCATAAGTTTTCACACGTCCGATAACATCATCGGATTTTACAGTCAGGATCTCCTGAAGGGTATAAGATGCACCGTATGCTTCCAGAGCCCAAACCTCCATCTCTCCGAAACGCTGGCCGCCGAACTGAGCTTTACCACCCAGAGGCTGCTGTGTTACCAGTGAGTATGGACCTGTGGAACGTGCATGGATCTTATCATCTACCAGGTGATGGAGTTTCAGGTAATGCATGTGTCCGATGGTTACAGGACTGTCAAAATACTCTCCTGTACGTCCGTCTCTCAGTCTTACCTTTCCGTCTCTGGAAATGGGAACTCCCTTCCAAAGTTCTCTGTGAGCTTTGTTCTCGTCCAGGAACTGCATAACTTCCGGACGCAGAGTATCCTGATATTTTTCACGGAATTCTTCAAAATCTTCTGTATTTACATAATCATTTGCCATCTCCAGCGTATCCTGGATATCCACCTCGTTGGCGCCGTCAAATACCGGAGTAGCAATATTGAATCCCAGGGCTTTTGCCGCAAGACTCAGATGGATTTCCAGCACCTGTCCGATGTTCATACGGGAAGGCACGCCCAGAGGGTTCAGCACGATGTCCAGAGGACGGCCATTTGGCAGGAATGGCATATCTTCTACAGGAAGTACACGGGAAACAACACCCTTGTTTCCGTGACGTCCGGCCATTTTATCTCCTACGGAAATCTTTCTCTTCTGAGCAATATAGATGCGTACTGCCTCATTTACCCCCGGAGAAAGTTCATCTCCGTTTTCTCTTGTAAATACTTTTGCATCTACTACAATACCGTATTCTCCGTGAGGAACTTTCAGAGATGTATCTCTTACCTCTCTGGCCTTCTCACCGAAGATAGCACGGAGCAGACGTTCTTCTGCAGTAAGTTCTGTCTCTCCCTTAGGAGTAACTTTACCTACCAGGATATCTCCCGCCCGTACTTCTGCGCCGATACGGATGATACCTCTCTCATCAAGGTCTTTCAGGGCGTCGTCACCTACGCCGGGAACGTCTCTTGTGATCTCTTCCGGTCCCAGCTTGGTGTCTCTGGCCTCTGCCTCATATTCTTCTATATGAACAGATGTGTATACATCATCCATAACCAGTCTCTCGCTTAAGAGAACCGCATCCTCGTAGTTATAACCTTCCCAGGTCATAAATCCGATCAGAGGGTTCTTTCCAAGAGCCAGCTCTCCTTTGGAAGTAGAAGGTCCGTCAGCGATAACATCGCCGGCCTCTACATGCTCTCCCTTGGACACGATAGGTCTCTGATTGTAGCAGTTGCTCTGGTTGCTTCGCATGAATTTTGTCAGATGATATACATCTCTTGTTCCATCGTCATTTTTGATAATAATCTCTTTGGATGCTGCACATTCTACTGTACCGGATTTCTTTGCAACCACGCAAACGCCGGAGTCCACGGCAGCTTTCGCTTCCATACCGGTACCTACAACAGGAGCTTCGGTAGTCAGAAGAGGCACTGCCTGACGCTGCATGTTGGAACCCATAAGGGCGCGGTTAGCATCGTCGTTCTGCAGGAACGGGATCAAAGCTGTAGCCACAGAGAATACCATCTTAGGAGATACGTCCATGTAATCAAACATCTGACGTTCATATTCCTGAGTCTCTTCTCTGTAACGTCCGGATACATTTTTACGGATAAAATGTCCTTCTTCATCCAGAGGCTCATTAGCCTGAGCCACATGGTAATTATCTTCTTCATCAGCAGTCATATAAACAACTTCATCTGTTACCCTTGGATTTTTAGGATCAGACTTGTCGATTTTTCTATATGGTGCTTCTACAAATCCATATTCGTTGATCCTTGCATAAGATGCAAGGGAGTTGATCAGACCGATGTTTGGTCCCTCAGGAGTCTCGATAGGACACATTCTCCCGTAATGGGAATAGTGAACGTCTCGAACCTCGAATCCGGCACGGTCACGGGACAGACCTCCTGGGCCCAGCGCAGACAGACGTCTCTTGTGTGTCAGCTCGCCCAGCGGGTTATTCTGGTCCATGAACTGTGACAGCTGAGAAGAACCGAAAAATTCTTTCACAGCCGCAGTCACCGGTTTGATATTGATCAGTGACTGAGGAGAAATCCCCTCAATATCCTGAGTAGTCATTCTCTCACGAACGACTCTTTCCAGTCTGGAAAGACCGATCCTGTACTGATTCTGAAGCAGTTCTCCAACAGAGCGGATACGACGGTTGCCCAGATGGTCGATATCGTCATCTGTACCCAGACCATATTCCAGATGCATATTATAGTTAATAGAAGCCAGAATGTCTTCTTTGGTAATGTGCTTTGGAATCAGCTCATGGATCTCCTGATGGATTGCAGCCTTAATATCGTCAATATCCTCATTTTCTTCCAGAATCTTTGCCAGAACAGGATAATATACTAATTCTGTAACATTTAACTCTTTTAATTCTTCTTCGCTCAGGTCCACATAATTTCTTATGTCAACTGCCATACTGGAGAGAACTTTAATGTTACGCTCTTCGCCCTGGATCCACACATAAGGAACCGCTGCATTCTGGATCTGATCTGCCAGCTCTTTTGTCACAACAGTTCCTGCCTCTGCAATAATCTCACCAGTAGTGATATCCACTACTTCTTCAGCAAGCTTATGTCCTGTGATACGATTGCGGAGCAATAACTTTTTATTAAATTTATAACGTCCCACTTTAGCCAGATCATAACGGCGGGGGTCAAAAAACATACTTGTGATCAGGCTTTCAGCACTCTCTACTGCCAATGGCTCACCTGGGCGGATCTTCTTATATAATTCCAGCAGACCTTCCTGATAATTTTCGGAAGTGTCCTTTGTAAAGCTGGCTAATATCTTCGGCTCTTCGCCGAAAAGATCTATAATTTCCGCATTGGTGCCAATTCCCAGTGCACGGATCAAAACAGTAATGGGGACTTTTCTAGTTCTGTCTACACGTACATAGAATACGTCATTGGAGTCGGTTTCGTATTCCAGCCATGCTCCTCTGTTAGGGATTACAGTACAGGAATACAGGGTCTTGCCCAGTTTATCATGTGCAATTGAGTAATAAATACCCGGCGAACGAACTAACTGGCTGACAATTACACGTTCAGCTCCATTAATTACGAATGTGCCGGTTTCTGTCATTAACGGCAGGTCACCCATAAATATTTCATGTGTGGTAATTTCGCCGTTTTCCTTGTTGTGCAGTCTCACCTTTACCTTCAATGGTGCGGCATAGGTGGCATCTCTCTCCTTGCATTCTTCGATGGAATATTTTCTTTCTTCCTCACACAAAGTAAAGCCAATAAACTCTAAGCTTAATTTACCGCTGTAGTCAGCGATAGGAGATATGTCTTCAAAAACTTCATTCAGTCCTTCGTCCAAAAACCACTGATAAGAATCTTTCTGTACCTCGATCAGGTTCGGCATTTCCAGAACTTCCTTCTGGCGCTGGTATGTCATTCTCATACTCTTGCCACTAGTTACGGAACGGATTCTGTTTTTCTCCATTGACGTTTCACCCCTTGTATGTTTTAATTTATTTATGTGGAAGTCTTTTACATTTGACCTCCAGGCATAACTTGCCATAATAGTGCATTTCTCACTATATCACAGTTCGTCAAGCATGTCAACAAGTTTTTTTCCAAAGTTTTACACTTTTTCAAAAGAAAAAGCCACCCGCAGGCCGTTCTTTCAACAGCCCACAGGCAGCTTTGTCTTTCCAGTTCAATCAACTTCTATTTTTAGAATTTCTTTGCTAAAGCCTTTCTCTTGTTAGCATACCAAATAATGATGCCCACATAGATCGCTGCTGCGCAGATGCCAATGATGTAAGCTCCGGTCCATGGAATGTTGAAACCGATCTTTGCATTTGCAATATATGTAATGGTTACAAATGCATACCATGCGCCTGGAATCAGAGGCATCCAAGCAAATTTGGCTTTTCCATTCTCAAACATCCAGACAGAGATAGCCAAAAATGCGAACAGAGACAGGGTCTGATTTGACCATGCGAAGTAACGCCACAGAATATTGAAGCCATTAGCATTCATTTTTGCGAATACCAGGATCACCGCTACTAATGCGAAGATCACTGCAGACAGTCCCAGACGTTTTGCCTTGGAAGTCTGATCAATATGGAAAGACTCCGCAATAGCAAGACGCAGAGAACGAAGGGCTGTATCTCCTGATGTAATAGGAAGAACAATAACACCTAACAGAGCGATAATGCCGCCTACAGGTCCAAGAATATGCTTACATACAACACCGATAGTCGCTGTAGCCAGAGAAGCATCTGCAGCCTGAAGTCCCAGATTGTAAACACCCATAGCTCCTGCTGCCCATACCATAGCGATGAATCCTTCCAAAACCATCATGTTGTAGAATGTCATGCGGCCCTGTTTCTCGCTCTTCATAGTACGGGAAATAATAGCAGTCTGTGTAGAATGGAATCCAGAAAGGATACCGCAGGCAACTGTGATAAAGAAAATCGGAATAAAATGATTTCCATTGAAGTAATCGCCATACGCCACTACACCGTTCCAGTTACCCCACAGTTCTACAAGGGGATATCCCTTTACAAACAAGCCAATAAACACACCAATAGCTGAGAACAGCAGGATTGCTCCGAAAACAGGATAAATACGTCCGATAATCTTATCAATAGGGAATACAGTAGCGATCAGATAGTAAACAAAGATCACACCATAAATCACCCATGTAGAAACAGAAGTAGCAGCTCCGTCAAATCCGAATACCTGTGTAGCTGCGATGTCGCCAGGTGTATAGATAAATACCGCGCCAACCAGAAGAAGCAGCAGACTGCAGAAAATCTGATATACCGTATACACGCCTTTATTGCTGTACTTACGGATAGTCTCAGGCATCTGAGAACCGCCGTCTCTTAAGCAGATCATTCCTGAAAAATAATCATGCATGGCACCGCCGATAATATTTCCGATTGGTATTGTGATAAAGGCGATAGGCCCGAACAGAATACCCTGGATAGGTCCAAGGATAGGACCGGTACCTGCAATGTTCAGCAGATTGATCAAACTGTTTTTCCACTCTCTCATGGGAACAAAGTCTACACCATCCTGTTTGGTGTATGCTGGTGTCTTCCTGTCGTCAGGCCCGAATACTTTTTCACAGAATTTACCGTAAAGGGCCGCACCTCCAAACAGGATAACAAGACCGATAATAAAGGTAATCATGTCAATTCCTCCCTCTCGTAGAATTTTATTACACTAAAATAGTATATCAACAAAGTCCTGAATTGTAAAGTTTTTATAATATAATAATTGGATATACTTTATATAATTTTTAGGAATATTTATTTTTTTATAATATATCTTGCACAAATTGACACCTGCTTCTTCAATCCAAATTTATCAATCTTCATAAACTCCAGTATAAAAAAACCGGGCAGATAATCTGCCCGGTCCTCAGCATAGGTAAAAATTTCTCTGAATTATTTAAGAGTAACTTTAGCGCCTTCGCCTTCCAGTTTTGTTTTGATTTCTTCAGCCTCAGCCTTAGAAGCAGCCTCTTTCAGAACCTTAGGAGCTCCGTCTACAACTTCTTTAGCTTCTTTCAGACCTAAACCTGTTACTTCACGAACAACTTTGATGACTTTAACTTTGTTTGGTCCAACTTCTGTCAGCTCAACATCAAACTCATCTTTCTCTTCTGCTGCTTCTCCAGCTCCGCCTGCTGCTGCAACTACAACGCCTGCTGCTGCAGATACACCAAATTCTTCTTCACATGCTTTTACTAATTCATTTAACTCTAATACAGATAACTCTTTGATAGCTTCAATAAATTCAGCTGTTGTTAACTTTGCCATTATTATTTACCTCCGATTATTTTTCTTTTTTATTGTACCTGTGTCATATACAGGCTCTTTACTTTTCAAAATACCTGCTCATTAAGCCTGCTGCTCAGCGATCTGATTAAGCACACGAGCAAAGTTTGCGATAGGAGACTGGATGCTTCCAAGAAGTTTTCCGAGAAGTTCTTCTCTTGAAGGAATCTTGGACAGTGCTTCCATTCCTGCCTGATCGTAGTATGTGTCTTCTACGACACCGGCAACTAATTCCAGAGTAGGAACTGTCTTTGCATATTTAGCAAGGATTCTTGCAGGAGCTGTAGCATCTTCTGCACATACAGCCAGAGCGTTTGTTCCCTCTAAATGCTTGCACAGTTCTTCGCATGGTGTTCCTTTGAATGCAAAGTTCATCATAGTGTTTTTGTAAACTTTGTAGACAACACCAGCTTCTCTTAATTCCTTACGCATCTGAGTATCCTGCTCAACATTGATGCCTTTGTAGTTTACCAGCACTACAGATGCTGCATCTTTAATGCTGTTGGAAATCTCTTCTACGACAGGTTTTTTAAGTTCTACTTTTGCCATGAATTGTGCACCTCCTTATTTTTTTAGGCTGCGCTGCTTCGGCCTGAGCTCCCTCTGGCCTCGAATAAGAAAAACCTCTTCGTCCGGAAGACAAAGAGGTATATATCAATCTTATATCCGCAAAAACCATCGGCTCTTGCTTCTGTAATTAAGAATGAACCTTTCCTCGGCAGGCGTTTTCATCATTATACCTTACGGCACCTGCTGTCTTCGGCAGCTAATCCTTTGATACCATATCATATACTTTTGTGCTTGTCAAGAATTATTTTAAGAAAATAATCCCCGGAAGAAATCCAGTATTTTCTCAAAGAACCCTTTCACCTGTTCCTCATCAATATTCAGATTCAGATCCAATCCTGCAATCTGATCATAGAGATTACTTGCCTGTTCCTTCAAGCTGTCGATGTTCAGGTTCAGATCATCTATCTTTTTCATCAAATCGATAATCGCCTGTCGGTCTTCCTCTGAAAGATTTACTTCCATCTCCTGGGCTGCCTGGTCTACCACATTGCCGATTTCTTCTGTAGTGGTGGCATTTCCCTCTACCACTTCGCCCTTTACTGCACCGATAAGCTGCTCTGCCTTTTCCTGGTCACCTACATTCTCTGCCACCTGTCCGGTAACTACCAGCTCATTAGTAGCCGTATCTGCATTTTCTTTCTTTACCTCTTCCCCTGTCATGTTCTCATAAGCTTTAATAGCGCCTACAAGAGCTGCCGTGCCGGAAATATTAAAAGGTCCTGCCACTTTAATGTCCGCATTTTCAATACCTGCAGTAGCTAATGCATTCTCATACATTCCCGGTGTACAGTAAGTAATATTGCTGGTTGTGACATTAATGCCGCTGCCTTCCGCTGTTCCCTCAACCATTACGGAAGAAAGAGCTCTGGAGCCAATAATACTGCTGCTGAGATAAGAATCCAGATACTCATGCTCATCTGCATTGGTGACTGTGGTCACCGTATAATTATTCAAATCTTCTTCGCTGATACCCAGAAGCCTGAGAACTGTTGCCCGCTCCTCCTGGTTCAGATCTGCCCCCAAAGCTACGTAAGGCGTATCTGTGTTTTTATTATCACTGGCCCCGTATGCGGTAACAGGAAGGGCCACTGCCATAATGCATGTTAATAGAATTGCCATCCATCTTTTTTTCATAGTAACATCTCCTCTGTAAAGAGCTGATTTTTTGTAACGTTTTTTATTATAACACAGTTTTCTCAATTCTACATCTAAACTTTCTGTGAACTTCTCCCCTCTTTTGTATAGTCGCTAAACAAATTGTACTTGCCCTGGATTTCATATAAGTGTTATGATAAAGAAAAATTTTGTAAAAAGGAGGCTGTTTGTATGCCTATCGCCAATCAGGAAATGATACGTGATAATAACCGGCGTCTGGTCCTGGAATATATCGTAAATAACCCTCCTGTTTCAAGAGCAGAGCTTTCCAAGCATCTGAAACTTACAAAAGCCACGATTTCTGCCATTGTCCAGGACCTGATCCAGCAGAATCTGATCCTGGAAATCGGCAGCGCAAAAACCTCTCTTGGGCGCAAGCCGATCCTCCTGGAGTTTAACCAGCAGTATGGAGGGTCTCTGGCTATAGATGTGCGTCCCAGACAAATACTGGCTTTAATTTCTGATCTGAAGGGAGAAAACTGCCGGGTAAAGGAATATCCTTTCCATCCTGAGGACAGGCTTTTCCCACTCCTTACCGCCATTATTGAAGAGCACTTAAAGGAACAGGAGGAGTCAAAGAGAAAAATCTTGGGGATTTCTGTGGGCATTTATGGGGTTGTACAGAATAACAGAATTATATTTACCCCTTATTATCCATTGCCCGATCCGGAGCTGGGCAGCCTTCTGGAAGAAAGATTCCGTATTCCTGTAATCGTCGAAAATGAGGCCAATCTTTCTGTACTTGGAGAATCCGCCTTCCACTATGGCTGTCGGAATATGATTCATATTAATGTCCATGATGGTATCGGAATGGGAATCCTCATCGATGGACATCTGTATAAAGGAAAGGACGGCTATGCAGGCGAATTTGGCCATACTATCTTGTTTCCCGATGGAAAACTCTGTCCCTGTGGGAATCGTGGCTGTTTTGAACTCTATGCCTCAGAAAAAGCCATATTGGAGGAATACGCCAGCCGGACAGGAAAAGAAACGGTTACCATAGATGAATTTCTTTCGGACTATAACCAGAAAGCTCCTGAAGCTTACAACATGATGGAGCTGTTTATAAAATATATGTCCATTGGGATCAACAACCTGATCAATACCTTTAATACAGACTTAATCGTGCTGAACAGTTCCTTTTCAAACTATATTCCTGACATCAATTCCAGGATCGTGGAGTATCTGGCAAAACACCAAAACAGAGACTGTAGGATCATCTCTTCCCGCCTCCAGGATATCTCTGGCTTAATGGGCGGAATACGGCTTAGCTGCGAGCATTTCCTGGATATCCGCCATCTGAAAATACGAACAAGCCCCTTTGATCTGGAACGCTGAAACCTCCATTTTGCCATTCATAAATCTTTTTAATTTCGTTCATGAAAACTTCACAACTTACACATGATTTCAACATATTTAGCGGATATACTAAAACCATAAAAATAATAAGAACAAATTATTTTTATATTTTCTTTTTCATATGTCGGCCCTGACGGGTCGGCTCTCCTTCCTTTAATATTTATAGAGAAAGCCATCGCAGCAAAAACTGCGGTGGCTTTTACGTTATCTGCTTATTCATTTGTGATTTCCAGGAGACGGTTGGCTAAAGCAGCAAAGTTTTCCAGTGTCAGGGCCTCGCCTCTGACCCCGGCAGGAAAGCCGCAGTCAGACACTGCCTTCTCTATCTGCTCCTTTGTAAAATCCAGATCTCCGGCGTTCTTCAGTCCATTTACCAGAGTTTTTCTTCTCTGGTTAAAAGAAGCCCGGATGATCCTGAACATAAGGCTGGAATCTCTCACTTCTACCGGAGGCTTCTCATGTCTGGAAAGACGTATCACCGCACTTCCGACTTTTGGCCTGGGCATAAAGCAATTCGGCGGTACATTGGCCACAATATAGGGGCTGGCATAGTACTGAACCGCCAGCGACAAGGCTCCATAGTCTTTGCTGCCCGGGCCTGTCTGCATCCTGTCTGCCACTTCTTTCTGTACCATAACCGTAATGGATTCTACAGGCACTTTTTCCTCAAACAACCCCATAATGATCGGCGTTGTAATATAATATGGCAGATTCGCCACAACTTTTATAGGTTTCCCCTGGTTGTGCTCCTCTGCCAATTTTCTGATATCTACCTTCAATATATCTTCATTCAGAATCGTTACATTCTTAAAGTCACTGAGGGTATCCTCCAGTATGGGGATCAGCGCCCTGTCAATCTCCACAGCAAAAACCTCTCTGGCTCTGGAAGCCAGGTACTGGGTCATGGTCCCGATTCCGGGACCAATCTCCAGAACAAAGTCTTCTTCTGTTATTTCTGCTGCATTTATGATCTTATCCAGGACGTGGGTATCAATGAGGAAGTTCTGCCCATATTTTTTCTGAAAAACAAAGTCATACTTCTGAAGAACTTCTATGGTCTTCTTGGGATTTCCCAGATATGGGGCTGTCATTCTATCTTCCTCCCTTAAATATCAAAGTCTTTCTCATAAATCATGATTCTTCCGCTTTCATCCAGATGACGCTTGCTTACTCTTCTTCCTGGACGGCGTCCTTTCTTCGAAGCCTTTTTAATGGCCTCATCCATCATTTCTCTTACCATACCAATAGAAACCGGGTTCTCTTCATTCTGATTGTCTCCGATCAGTGTATAAAGAGCCAGAACTGCCATATCATCAATCTTATATCCCAGTTCCTTCGCATAAGTCTTGGCAAAGGACACGAGCTCATCATTGGTAAATACAGGAATAACAATGCGGGAATCAAATTTTTTCATGAATTCCGGATATTTTTCTTCCAGCTCCCGGATTCCCGGTTTCAGGTCTTCCAGGATAACCGTAAGGCGGTTTGTCTTAAATTCCATTGCCTTTGACATATTTTCCACAACTGCTTCTTCCAGAGCTCCCGCATGCTCCACTACCAGAAAGCCTCCCGACAGTTTATCCACAACTGCTGCCGGGTCTTTTTTGTTCAGCTCATCTGCTTCCAGATATGCCACCTTGGCCCCCTGCATCTGTCTTTCCTTGCACAGAGCTTTTATCAGTCCCTCAGAAAGTTTTGTTTTTCCAGAACCTTCCCTGCCTGTAACAATGATGTTTCCTGCCTGGGAAGTCTTTGCACAGGCGGACTCCTGAGCGATATCCAGAGCCTCATTGATCTGCTGGCTCATACCTGGTACCGGAGCAAAATATGTAAACAATCTTCTGTGCTCTTCTTCTGTAAGATGGTGGCGCATAAGGCCTTCTACTGCAGTACTGAAAGCTGCCGGTTCCACTGTACGTACAGGCTGTGGCGTTTCCTCCAAAGCCTCTTCCCGGGCCTGCTCTTTTTCCGGAAGTACTGTCTCCTCAAGTTCCTGTTCCAGGGCTGCAGACAGATCGATTTCTCCCAAGGCCTCTTTTACCTCTTCTGAAGGAATCACTTTTGTGTCCTGAGGTACTTCTTCCCAGGCTTCTCCAGGCTCAGTTTCTGTTTCCTCTGGTACAACTGTCTCTTCTTCTGCTTCCATGGCAATGGTCTCTTCCGCTTCAGACTGAGATACTTCTTCTGCCTCTGTATCCACAGTTTCTTCTGCTTCAGGCTCGGACACTTCTTCTAACTCTGTATCAGCCTCTGTATCAGCGGTTTCTTCCATTTCAGACTCTGCAGACATTTCTTCCTCAAATGCCGCCTCTTCCACAGCTTCTACCACCGGCACCCCAAATTCTGTGTCAATAATCTCTTCTGTAACAATTTCTCTGGTATCTCCCAGAGCCTGCTTTGCATCCTGCTCTTTCTGCGCGTCTTTTTCAAACTCTTCGGCCTTTTCCATAAGAGCAGAAGCGATGGCATCTGCTACCATGGCAGCCTTAGCTGCAGCCGGAGCCGGCATTTCCTGTTCTTCATCTGTCTGAAGAATTTCTTCCGGGGCAGTCTCTTTCTCCCCGTCTTCCTCTACAGATTCTTCCGGCTCTTCAAACTCCTCAACAGTCTCCTCAGAAACTGCTTCTTCCTCTGCTTCTGCTTCAGAAGCTTCTACTTCTTCGCCTGCCTCTGCAGATTCCGTTTTTTCTGTCTCCTCTGCCACTGCCTGGGCAAGTTCGTTGGCTGTCTCAGCCAGCAGAGCTTCCAGATCCAGTTCTTTTTCCTTTAAGTCTGTCTTAAAGTCTTCTGGATTGATGTCTTCTTCCTTAATAGGCTGAGATTTTGGTGCCTGAACCTTTACAGCAGTTTTCATGGCACCTTCCACATGGAAAGGCTTAAACTCTGAAGAACTGCCAAAAATTTCCGGTTCCAGATCCTTTACTATATATTCTTTTTTCTCTGAAGGCTCCCTGGTAGCCGCAGTCTCCGAAGTCTCTTCTCCCTTAGCCGGCAGAACGTCCATAATCTCCTGGGCTGCTTTATCCTTCAATTCTCTGGTATCGGAAACCTGAGGCTGCGAACCCATCCCACTGTCCTGGCCGGCAGCACCGGCAGATTCTCCAGCCATAACGTTCTTGATGAGCTCTTCAATTTCTCCGTCGCTGCTTTCTGTCAAAGGTGTAGCAGCACTAACTACTTTTTCTGCCGCCTGAGATGCCGCTGCCACAGCCTTGGCTGCTGCAGCCGGTGAATATCCCTTCTGGAAACGATGGTCATACTTATCCTGCTGAATAGGTGTCAGAGGAGTATATTTCATTTTCAGCTCCATGGCCTTGGTCACATACTTGCCTTCACTGAACCACAGGATCAGGTCGTCACATTCCTCTATGCAGGCTTCCTTATTTCCTGCCTTAGCATAAAGTCTGGCAAGCTCATAGGCCCATCTCTCTGTATACTCTCTGCTCTTATACTCCTGGAGAATCGATATCTGTTCTTCCAAAGGAGCCCTTTTTCCTCTGGCAAGTTTATATTTCAGGATATAACGACTGTTGTCGTTAGGAGAAATCTCTACAAACTGTTTGTAATAATCTGCCGCCTCATCAAAATTCCTCATTTTAACAGACAGCTCCACCAGCCGGTACAATACCGTTCTTCCAATAGGCGCTCTGTGATGAGCCATCAAAAGAAGTTTCCGGCTGTCTTCGTATCGTTTGTTCGCTTCATAAATTTCACCCACCATACACAGTGTTCTGGCGCTCCTTACCCTGCGCCAGTCAATGGTGTCTACGATCTTAAGGGCGCCTCTGTAATCCTGCCGGTCTACCAGGTCATTTATTTCATCCAGTTTTGCCCTGTATTCATTCTTATCCAATTCGTTCACCTCTATACATTTTTATTTCCATAATGTTGCTGAACCCTAAGGGTATAAGACTCCATAATTGATTTTAGTTTATCATAAGGTCTATGGTATGTCAAAGTAAATGATTGGAAGACCCAAAAGAATTTACTTTGATAATGTATTATAACGAAAAAAGTATTCCCGGAGCTGCTTTCGCAGCCCTTTTCGGGAATACTTCTAAAAATCTTCCTTTAAGTCCAGCCTATGCTCTGCTGAAAATTCTGGTCCTGTATCTGTTCAGAACAGTGATCAGACAGTTTCCAAGAACCCCACAGGAGACTACTTCTCCAATCCCTACTGTAAGCATCAGGAATGGTATGGGAAGAGCAACTCCATAGGCATAGCGGAGTACAAATGGCACAATAAGAACATTTGCCACAATAGGAGGCAATACCGCAAAGAACCGGTTCGTGTTTCTCAGACAACAGGTTCCTGCTGCTCCCACAAGGGTCGCTATACTTCCAAAAATCACGTCCGGCAGCATAGCTCCGCCGGTAATGTTACCGATGAGACAGCCTACAAACAGTCCCGGAACTGCTGCCGGGGTAAAAATAGGCAGAACGGTAAGCATCTCGGCAATACGGATCTGTACCTCTCCAAAGCTGATAGGTGCAAAAACAAAAGTCAGCACCACATAAAGTGCAGCGATCATAGCCGCCTGGGTCAGAAAAGTTACTTTTTTGTCTCTCATATTTAATTATCTCCTTTAGTTTTGTTTTACGAGTGGAAGGTCTCGAACACTCGATTCATTTAAC
>DGYFR06201__coassemble_1020_pt1 | contig 17036 bp, 15 predicted proteins | sample DGYFR06201__metabat2_high_PE_048 | metagenome-assembled genome bin DGYFR06201
CCAGCATATCCCAATCCAGATTATTTAGATTCTCAAGATCTTCTTCAGACAGGCCAGCCAGAGGCGTACCGCTCAAATCGATCTGTGAAAGCTGTTCTTCCGTAATCTCCGGCATAAACGCCTCTACAATCTGTGCTTCGATATAGTCGTCCACCGGTGTATAATTTTCCAGTGCGTCTGCAACATAAGGCGACAGGATCGATACAAGTACAAGAGTCAGGACAGTCGAAAGGAGCGATATCCCCAGCTTGAGGAATCCCCTGACATATCCCACCACAATACAGATAATAAATATTGTTGCAACAATAATTAAAAGCCAGTTATCCATAATTTCTCCTACCTCGTCAGATAAATTATCCGCAATTCATCGACGCTCATCACATAGTATCTGTTTACACCGAAAGCACGGAACATCTCCTGGATTTCCACATCGAGATTTCCATGATATTTGATAATTCCCGTCACTGTAACGATGCAGCATCTGCTCCCGTCAAACATGACAATCTCATCGCCGTCTATTCTGGCATTACTATACTTTCCTGGTATATCCCTTCCGATCATCACTTCTCCGAGACGGTTATACAGACGAAGTTCATATCCTGATTTCTCCCGGTTCAGCAGAACCAGTCCTATATATTCATCCGAATGAAATACGCTCTGTATTTCCTGATCCAGACTGATCACTTTCTCTGCCCGGGGTGCATCAATTCCCTGATAAATCACCAGCGAATTATCACCGACAACTACAGACCGGTCATCCCCCATGAAGAAAATATCTCCCACAATGGTATCAGCATACTCCTCTGAACTAACGATATTATCGGTCTTATCCTGCCCAGTCTCACCGAAATTATAATAGACGACTCTTGATTTTTCTGTCAGCTCCTGGGGATTTCCTGAGGGTATCCGGTCTGTCTTATAGTCTACCAGCACCAGGCCGTCTTCTTCCTCAAAGAAAGCGTCGATAATTCCCTGGACCAGGATTTCTTCTTCTGATTGATACTCCCTGCTTACTGAAGAAGCAGGCACTCCTATGACAAAGGGCTGTTCTCTCTTTAAGAGCCCTTTTGCCGCTGCTGCTTTCATTCTCTGTCCCAGGCTGCTTCTGGCAAGATCATAGATATCCTTGGGCCATACGGAGCTTTGCACTGCCTGGGAAATCTTTCCCATACGGCAAAGTTCCTGTATCTGTCCTCTCACCTCTTCCAGACTGCCAGTTTTCTCATAATCCAGCCGTTCCAGAACTGCATGATAGGCAGTTCCTCTTTCTGCACCCTTCAGCTCCTCCTGCTCCGTTCTCATAAATGCCGGAACATAACCCTCTTCTGGTTCTTCTTCACCAGAAACCGTTTCCTGATCTTTCCCGCTGTCCGGATAGAGATTCAGACTTTCCTCGTCCTCTTCTGTCCGAATCCTTTTTACCTCAGATACCGTCACCTTGGACGGAATCCTGGCAAGGTGTTTATAAGGATACACATAGGAAAAACTTTCTTCCAGTTCTTTCTTCGTATCAGGGTCGTAGACTTTTCCAGTATCCCAGTTCAGGTATCCTTCCTTTTCTTCCAGCTCTCTGGTTCTGGCATCCAATTCTCCCATTACCAGCTCCAGAGGTGACACCTTCCGGATCTTAAAATCTCCGGAGCCTTCATAAAGTGGGTTCAGGGGATATACTCCAAGATTCACTGACTGGTACAGCTCCTTCATGACTCTGTGTCTGGCCAGGGCCGACAAAATCCAGTCCAGATAACTTTTGCCCTTCATCCGCACCCCATAGGGCAGCCGGGTCTGTTCCCGCCGCTTCAGTATTTCCTGCTGGGAAAGCCTCTCTGCCAGCTTTGAAATCGTCCCTGTAAGAATCAGTTTTTCTTTTGCCCTTGTAAGGGCTACATAGAGGATCCGCAGCTCCTCTCCCAGACTTTCCAGAGTAATCTCCTGCTGAATGGCCCGCTGGAGAATGGTTCTGGTCCGGATTCGCAGTTTTTCATCTACACAAGGCGCACCGATCCCCAGATCCGGATGGAGTACAATACTCTCTCTGGCATCCTGCATATTCATCTGTTTTCCCATACCTGCCACAAATACCACAGGGAATTCCAGGCCTTTGCTGCCGTGGATACTCATGATCTTCACCGTATCCTCTTTTTCTGAGAGAATGTTGGCTTCCCCAAAATCCACCTGATATTTTTTCAGATTTTCAATATACCGGACAAAGTTGAACAGCCCCCTGTAGCTGGTGCTCTCATAGTCCCTGGCTTTTTCCAGGAGCATGAGAAGGTTGGCCTTTCTCTGCTCCCCGGAAGGGAATGCCTGCTGCCAGAGAAGAAAGCCTGTCTGGTCAAAGAAATCCCAGATAAGCTGATGGATAGGAGTATAAGGCACTTCCCGGCGCAGTTTCCGATAGGTTTTTAAAAAACCTATCACCTTATCCTGGAGGGGATTGGGAACCTTTTCTGTCTCCAGCAGCGCCTCATAAAGAGTAATCTTCTCTCCTGCGTTTCCCAGATTCCGGATCTGGGTCAGTTCTTCAAAGGTAAATCCCTGAGGCTGGTTTTTCAAAGCCCCTGCCAGAGGGATATCCTGAAAGGGATTGTCCAAAATCTGCAGGTAGTCCAGCACAGCCGCTACCTCAGGGGCAGAGAAATATCCTGTCTTTGTGGTAACACTGGCCGGAATATTGCAGGAATTCAGGATCTTTTTAAATGTCTCTGACCAGCCGGTCATGGTTCTGAGAAGAATGGTGATATCCGAATATTTCACCGGTCTTAACTCTCCGGTTTCTTTGTCTGTCACCTGCCCTGTCTCTCTCAGTTCCCGGATACGCAAGGCAATCATCCTTGCCTCCAGCTCCCGGGCAGTTTCCGGACTGTCCTGTTCCTGCCATACCGGGTCGTCTTCCTCCAGAAGAAGGACTTCCGCTGCAGGCTCTGTTTCCTTTGGAAGCTCTGGAAACTGTCCCTGGGGATAAAGCGCCGCATCTTTATCGTACTCTACCCCGCCCAGGTCCTCTCCCATGATCTGGTAGAAAATATAATTCACACTGTCCAGCACTGTTCCCCGGCTGCGGAAATTTTTATGAAGGTCGATGCGGTAAGTCTTTCCTCCCGGGATTACCGGATAACTGTGGAATTTTTCCATAAACAGGTCCGGACGGGCCAGTCGGAACCGATAAATACTCTGCTTTACATCTCCTACCATAAAGATGTTGTATTCCCCTTCTTCCACACGGGAAACAGAGGTAAGAATCTTCTCCTGGACCAGATTGCTGTCCTGATACTCGTCGATCATGATTTCCGCAAACTGGTCTGCCAGTTCCCTGGCTGCCCCAGTCCGCTCATCCTTTTCCGGGCTGTGATTTACCAGGATTTCCAGAGCATAATGTTCCAGGTCTGAAAAATCCAGGATATTTTTCTCCTGCTTTTTCTTTTTGTAAGCTTCCATAAAAGCCAGTGTCAGATCCACCAGCACTCCTACGGGCTGGGCCGCTGCCTGAAGGTGTTCCACCATTTCCTCTGGGGATTCCTGGAAATACCTGGCCTTCAGATCATTTAATAGGTCTTTTGCCTGGCTGCGAAGGTTCTTGGTCAGCTCCTGTTTTTCCTCAGCCACCAGCTCCTTCTCCGCCTTTTTCCCCGGAGGAAGGCGCTTAAATTCCAGATGATCTGCAGCCTCTTTCCAGTCAAAAAACTTCTCCATAGAAAGAAGCTTCTCCACAGATTTTTTTTCTTCTTCCAGGAGGGGGATATAAAATCCAGGGCCGTCTCCCTCTTCTGCCACTTCCAATGCCTGAGTAAGAAGCTCCCCTGCTTCTTCTATCTGCTTGCTGATTTCTCTTTTTACTGCCTCCATCCAAGAAGAATTTTCCAGTTCCTCCTGACTCTTTACATCATAGGCTCTGCGGCACTTCTCCAGCCATTCTTCCGGATAGGGATAACTCATGGAAAACTCATAGAGCTTCAGCACCAGGTCTTCAATATTCTCATCGGATTTTCCCTGAGAAAAGCCCTCTACAAAGGAAGCAAATTCTCTATAATCCTCTCTTCCATAGGCTTCTTCCAGGATTTTTCCTGCCACGTCTGCTTTCATCAGCCGCATCTCGCCTTCATCTCCCATACGGAAGGAAGGGTCCAGGTCGATCAGATGGAAATAATTCTTTACCACATAGGAACAAAAGCTGTCTATGGTAGTGAGCTGGGCATGATGGACCAGAGTGCTCTGTCTTAAAAGGTGCTCGTTTTCGCTGTCCTCCTCCAGTCTCTGCTCAATAGCTCTGGCAATCCGCTCTTTCATCTCTCCTGCTGCCGCTCTTGTAAAAGTCACTACCAGCAGCCGGTCAATATCCACAGGCCGGTTCTTATCCAGGATCCGCTGAAGGATCCGCTCTACCAGCACCGCAGTCTTTCCGCTTCCTGCAGCGGCGCTGACCAGAATATTGCAGTCTCTGGTGTCAATGACCCGCTGCTGTTCTTCTGTCCATGAAACTGCCATATCTATTCCTCCTCCCTGTGGGTTGTATTTTTCAGTGCTGCTTTCATCTTTTCCCAGATTTCCTCTGGCTTACAGGTTCCAAGCCTCCGATAGGAATATCCTGGGATTTTCTCATCAAAGCCGCAGACATTCCGGTAAGGACAGTAATCACAGGCACATTCCTTTTGATAGGCAAAAGGATTCACCTCCACCTTTCCCTGAAGGATTTCCTGACCGATTTCTTTGGCTTTATAGTTTACATAATTCATAATTGTAGAGAACTGTTCCTGGTCTGCCACCCTGGAGTTTCCGGCCAGAGTGCCTTTTGCCGTATATTTTACCGGAACTGCCAGCGACTCTATACTTTTTCCTGCGGCCAGGTCTTTATCCAGCCGCTCCAGAATCTCCGGCTCCCGGGCTGCCAGACCGTCCATCTTCAGCTTCTTCAGGATTTCCCGGTCCGGATGCTCCGGGTCTTTTACATCTTCCCGGTTCAGCACCGGATCCTTGATATTATAGTAAAAAATTCCCGCGGGAATGATTTCTTCGTTTGGAAAGCGCCTCTGTTCCAGCTCCACTGCCGCACTTAAGTACAGGGCAAGCTGTAACTGAAGGCCATAATACATTTTTACCGGATCTAACTGGGTATTTCCAGATTTATAATCAATGACCTTCACATAGACTTTGCCATTTTCTCTGCACAGGTCGATCCGGTCAATCCTTCCTGTAAGATGGAGGATCTCCTCCGGAGAAAGCTCCAGATCCAGGCTGGAAATATTATCCCAGGGACCGAAAGCCCATTCTGTAAGGGCAGGAAAAAACCGTCCCTGGCGAAGCTGGAACTGAAGGGCCCACACCGTTCTCTTTACCATTCTTTTCGCACGTTTTACGGTATAGGCGTTTCTTGCAGAGGAAAGAAGCACCGTCTCTCCTGCCTGGGCTACTACCTGATCCACACAGGCCTCTGCCAGCCGGTCTCTCTCCCCATCTTCCAGCTGAGTCCAGGAAATCCCTTCTTCCCGAAGCTTTCTGGCAAAAAGGTCCAGACTATTGTGAAGAAGGGTTCCTAGATCTGCCATAGTAAACTGGTACCGGACGCGTTCCTTAAGAGCCAGGCCGTAGGTCAGAAAATGGGCGCAGGCGCACCGGGCAAACTGTTCCAGCCGGGTGGCGCTGTTTTCCAGCTCTCTGCCGTAAAGGACCTGAGCCGCTGCCTTCCCAATGGCGTCCTGTGGATTGACATAATAGGCAGTCTCCACCAGCCTGTCTGCCCAGGGCTTCCATTTTTCCTCTTTCTGAAACCATGCATACAATTCCTGAAAAACCGGGCTTTTCTCCTGTCGTCCTCCCAGTTCCCTGGCCACCTGCTCCAAAGCTCCCTGGATATTTTCTGTATACATAGGAACTTCCTGGGTCTGCCTTGCCTGGGGGAACAGCTTTTCTGTCTGGCTGACCAGATAGGAAGGAGAAATCACATCTCCATTGCCGTTTAACCGGCTGTAAGTAAGGTATACTCTTTCGCTGGGCTTTGTAAGATTCAGATAGAGATAAAACTTCTGGGTATAAAGCTCCTCTCTGGCTGTGGGCGCCAGAGCCAGTCCCAGTCTTTCAAGAGGTCCTTCCAGTTCCTCCCTGTTTAAATCCGAGAGGATCTTGCTCCCAGACTTTTCTTTGGGGATTTTCCCCTCATTGACTCCCACAAAAAAAAGAATCTTAATATCCTTCAGCCTGGTCCTTTCCATATCTCCTACCAGAACCTGGTCTGCGGCAGGAGGGATCACGCCCACCTTTGCTTCGGAAAGCCCTGCCTCCAGAATCTCCTTAAAGGCCCCTGGCCGTACCTGCTCATCTCCCAGCACTTCCACCAGCTTATCCAGAAGGTCCATGACGATCTGGTAGATCTGACTGTATTCTTTGGCCATGGCCATTTCCCCGGCTGCGGTAAATCCTTCTTCATAAAGCTTCAGCTTTTTCTCGATCTGATTCCTGCAGATAAATTCATAAAGAGCCTGGCAGCAGGTCCTGATGGTACCCTGAGGACTCTTCAGCCCTTCCGCAAAAGGCCGCCACATATCCACAAGACGCTGTCTTACCGGGTTCAGTTTTACACATTCTTCCGGATCTTCTCCACGATAAGAGCGCACCCACTCCTGGTCCCACCGGTCAAGTCCCCGGATTCCCATAGCGATGACATAATTCTCCAGCCGGTCTGTTTCTTCTTCGGTTATATCTGTGAGACCACAGCGTAAGAACCGAAATACACTTTCATAGGTAAAATTTTCCACCACCATATCCACGGCGCTGCGGATATATTCAATAAAGGGATTCATGAAAAGAGAATGTTTCTCATCTACAAAACAAGGAATCCCATATTTTTCAAAAGCTCTTCTGGCTGCCGGGGAATAAACCTCCATATCTCCTGTAACCAGGGCAAAATCCCCGAAACGATAGCCTTCCTTCCGGACCATATGACGGATCCGGCAGGCTGTCTCCTCCATTTCTTCCTGGGGGTTCAGAGCTTCCCGGATAAAAACTGCTTTTTCTTTGCCTGCATAAGGCCGGTAATTTTTTCGGAAAATATTTCTTTCCAGATAGTCCAGGGCTTCATTATTCCGGAATCTCCCCTGATACTTCTCACCTTTTTGGGGAATCCAGATCTCACTCCAGGAAGTCCCCGTCTCCCCTGCAAGTTTACATAATCTATTCACCGTCTGCCGGGTAAGGTAAAAAAGTCCATAAGGGCTTCCCAGACGATAGGGATCCTCTCCTCTTCCCATAGTGAGGGGGATATATACCTGCCTGCAAAGCTTCAGCAGCTTTTCCATTACCTGAATCTGGATAGGAGTAAATCCAGTATAGCCATCCAGGACCACTGTGCTGTCCTTCAGTTTTTCTGACTGGTCCGCCCGCTGGGCCAGAACATCCAGGACTTCCTCCTGGGTAATAAACTTTCCTTCCAGATAATCAAAAAAGCCTTTGTACAAAGTCTGAATATCTTTCAGCTTGTAAAAAAGCTCTGGTTTATCCTCCACATCCTCCAGAAGTTTATCCAGGTCCTCTACCTGTATCTCATACTGCCGCAGTTCTGAAACCATAGATTTTAACTGGGAGACATAACCCTGTTTATTCATCTTAGAGCCCAGTATCTTCAGCTCCTTCTTTTTCTCCTGGGCTACCTTCCGAAGGACCATACTCTTTCCGGTTTCTTCCAAAAGCTCCTGTGAAAGAGCTCCTGTCTCCTCCAGAACCCGGAAGGCCAGACGCTCAAAGCTCAGAACGTCAATATTCATGATTCCCTTCCTGGGATGGAGCATGACCAGTTCCTTCTGGGTCTGCATGGTAAACTGCTCCGGCACCAGTATCAGATACTGTCTTTTGGGGTTTTCCAAAGATTCCTCTATGATTCTGTTGTAAATATAATGGGATTTTCCCGAACCAGAGGGTCCGAAAATAAACTGTAACGCCATTCTGTTCTTCCCTTCTGTCCAAAAGCAGCCTCGTAAATAGACTGTTAAGAATATTTATTCATGGGCTGCTACTGAAAAAATTTTTCAATAACTTCTGCCACACCGTCATGGTCATTGTCATTTACAGTAATATAGTCCGCCACATCCTTTACTTTCTCCTGGGCGTTGGCCATAGCTACTCCCAGCCCAGCAAACTGGATCATGGACACGTCGTTGAACCCATCTCCGCAGCATACCATCTCCTCCCTGGAAATTCCCAGGATCTCCAGAAGGTGACGGAGGGAATATGCCTTGTCCACATTCTTGGGAGTAATCTCCAGGAAATAAGGCTCCGAGCGGAATACCTGAGCTTCATGCTGATACTTTCTGGCCATCATAGGCTCTAAAGCTTCCAAGTCCTGGGGTTCTCCGGTAAGCAGACACTTATTGACAGGGAAATCGATAAAAGTGCCAAAGTTCTTCCGGTATTCAATAGGAATCTGGTTGATCCTGGATTCAATGGCCATGTACTGATCCGGCTCCGTTCCAGAGTAGATCACATCTCCACGGTAAGTAATGATCCCGATTTGATTCTCCAGCGCATCTCTCCACAGTCTGGCCGGAAGGCTTAAAGGCAGTGTCCGCTCAAAAACACACTCCTTTGTTTTGAAGTTCAGGATCCTTGCTCCGTTAAAAGGCAGGATATAACTTCCATAAGTCTGAAAACCCAGAGCCTCTGCCACATAGGAGACTCCCTGAGGGGGCCTGCCGGAAGCGATTGCCACAGGCACCCCCTGCTCCTGAAGGCGGATTACCGCCTTCCTTGTCTTCTCACTTACCTGTTTCTGTGAATTGGTCACAGTACCATCTATATCTAAAACCAGTAATTTATATTTCATAATCTTCCTCTTTTTCTGCCGATAAATATTGTACGGAAACCCTGTGCAGCAAATCCATAATATGGATTTGCTCCTATTTGCTGTACTTAGATTCCATACTCCTGGAATAGTTTTTCCAACAGCTGGGGATCGGACGCAGCCTTTACCATTAAAGATGTCTTTCCATCTTTATCCAGACACAAGATCAAACGGTTGTATCGTTCCTGGTTTTCCAGTCTTCCCTCTTCCCTTCCTTCTATCCTGCCCTCTTCCATAAAATCTTCTCTCAACATTTGTCCCAGTATTGTCATTTTGACTTCCTCCTTTATTTTTTCCAGTTCTGCTCTGCTAAGCAATTTGTTAGCCAGTGCATAGAGCATGGCTTCCATTTTTTTTGCTTCTTCTCTGCTGATCAGCTTATCCTCTCTATTTATGGTTTTAATTCCCTCAAGTATCCTGGTTTTGATCTCAGATTTACCTCCCATAAGAGGGCTTAGAAGCATTGGAACGAGGTCTTTTCTTTTCAGCTTTTTCTTCTTTTGTATTTTTCGGAGAATTTTATCCCCATCTTTCTTCTTCATTTGTATCAGCTTAACCCGATAGGTATTAATCCCTTCAGTAAGCTCCGTGCGTATGTGTTTCCCGTTTGCTGTGCAGATCACACAGGTAAGCACTTCTACGCCATAGGTTCTGCTGGTAGCTGCTTCGTACTCCCGGAACCTTCGCAGATCATCTTTTGTAATGGGATCACTTTCGAATTCTATATGATACCACCAGCCATTTTTCATCACATAGTTAAAATCCTGATACATTTTCCTAGTTTCCAGATGTACCAGCTCCGTAGGGGCGATTCCTTTTACAGGTTCTTTTACGCCCAGCCACCTCAGTAATTCTTCACCGAAAAACTGAGCTCCCGTCTTCATGATCTCGTCTTCTATCTGTCCCAGGGGTTTTGATGATTCCTGACAGTTTGTTTCCTTCAAAAGGCCTCCTTTCGGGCCTGCAGAAACTGTATCTGTAAAATCATTATACACAAAAGAAATGGTCCTGCCCAGATTAATCTTTGCTTTCCTGATTGTTTTATTATTTGAGAAATATGTCCGAATCGGACGGATGTGATATAAAAATACTATTAGACTGTTTTGAAAATTTTACAGATACCTCTGCTTTTCCATTTCCTGTAATTGAATGGTAGCACAGTCTATGTCAGAAGTACAGAAAAATATGCCCGGTCTATTCATCACTTGGTCATTGTATCAGATAGACCGGACAGTTATTCTTGCAGCATTTATCCGTTATTAGATATTTGTAAGGTGTCATTCTCCAATTCAACAAACAATTCTATATTTTGTGTTTTTGTATTTGCAGGACTTCCCCAACTAATAACATTTGCGTTCTGAGAAAATGTATTCTTATATTGCAAATTGTATAAAGTAATTTTTTGTCCACATACTTTATTGTTTTCATCTAAAACATCTTCTGTTTTTGAATCAAAGGAAATAGATTTTCCAGCCTCTACCTTCAAAATAACATAGGAATATCCGTTATCTACTTTGGTAGATAGAGAGATATCATTCTTTGTAACAGGATGGCTAATACTTATATAAGATAGCATTACTATAAATGCAGCTACGAAGATAGCACTTAATGCCAAAATCACTCTAAACATTTTTTTGCTTAGCCTCTTTTTAACCCTTTTTAATTTATTTGCATCAGCCAAATCGTCATTAGATGCTACAAGTTCAAATGGTGTTTGTCTCAAACCGTTTTGATAAAATTCTGCACATTTTTTACAAGTTTGCAAATGTACCTCTATTTCATTTCTAGTTTCCTCGCTAACTAAATTGTCTGCATATAATGGTAAAAGATCTTTTGCAATATTACATTTCATAGTAGTTCACTCCTTATTTTCTGTTTAGCACGATAATAGGTAACTCTCGCCCAATTTTCTGTTTTTCCCAATATTTGTCCTATTTCTCTAAAGCTGAGCTCTCCGCTCAATCTAAGGTATACAACTTCGCGCATGGCCTCTGGCAAACTATGTAAAAATGAAAATATTCTCAATTTTTCTTCTTTTTGAATGCTGTGCTCTTCAAGAGATAATGTTTCATGCGTTATATCCTCTGTCACTTCAACAGAAGGGTGTTTATCATGTCGTCGGAGTTCCTTGTACCATAAATGTTTTGCTATCTGGCACAGCCAAACCCCTAATTTACATGAGCCGTCATAGCGTTCTATTGATTGTAGGGCTTGGCAAAACGTATCTTGACAAAGTTCTTCAGCAATTTGAGAATTTCTACACAGGCTCATCAAATATTTGTATATTTGAGGATAATATTTTTGATAAATCTCCTCGAATTCACTCATAATTAAGGACTCACCCCCCTTTACTTATAAATACCCTCAATACGGATTTCGTTACAAAAAATATTTAAAAATTTGCATTTTAATTATATAATCCGGTTCCTATGGAGACAACCTCCTATAGCCAATATGATAAGTATGGAATAAACGATTAAGTTCTTATAGATTACGTTATGACGTATGATCATCGTCTTGGCAGATAAAACTTCCGTCATATTTTCCCCATTTCTATAATATGCTATAAAAAGAAATGCAGGAGGTGCAGCCATGAGCTCAAAAACAAAAATTGTGGTACTACATATGAAAGAAGTTATCTATACCGGTATTTTCGTGGTCTTTGCCATTGTACTGGCTGTTCTGCTCTTTATGATGTTCGGAAAAAACAAAGAGGTGGACCCGGCCAGTGCAGATGCAGTTTATCATGCCGGTGTATACACAAGTCCCATAACCTTAAACGACAATACCTTTGACGTAGAGGTCACTGTGGACGAAGACCACATTAATTCCATCTCTCTGAAAAACCTCAGCGAGACCACCACCGCCATGTATCCTCTGATGGAGCCAGCCCTGGATGCCCTCTCCACTCAGATCTGCCAGTCCCAGTCTACGGAAAACATCACTTATTCAGAAGAAAACAAATATACCTCTATGCTACTTCTGGATGCTATCAACAAGGCGCTGGATAAGGCAAGAATCACAGAATAGAAAGGGAGCTTTCACAGCTCCTTTTCTGCTTCTCTGTTCATTTCTCTCCCATTTTCTCCCATACTCCCCAGTGTACAGTCCCACCTACATTTTCCATAACAGCCAGGCTGAATTTCAGGCAATATTTCTTGAGCCCTTAAGTTCTTAATGCTATACTGCTTTTATACAGAGGCACTGTCCTCTCTGTCAAAAGTATTTGCCCAGCATCAAGGTGGTGAGATTTATGTACGGAAACAGAAAAAAGAAGAATCAGGTTTATCTCCACGCAAAGCCAGTATCCTAAGCGGCCTTTACGTGGAGTAACCAGAGAAGCCGCTTATTGTAAGATTGCTGGCTTTGCTCCTTGGCATGATCAAGAAGGAGGCCTGCATTTGAAATATATAAACGCAAAGACAATTCTTCCCAAAGCATTGATCGAAGAACTGCAGAACTACGTTCAGGCCGGCTATATCTATGTACCGGCAAAAGAAGAGCAGCGAAAATCCTGGGGAGAATTATCTGGTTATCGAAAAGAACTGGAAAAGCGCAATAGAAAGATTCGCGCCGAATATGACCAGGGCATTTCCGTAGAGGAGCTTGCCTGCCACTATTGCCTTTCCATATCTGCTATACGAAAAATCATTTATCAGAAATAACAAAAGGACTGCCGTATCAAAAGAAATCCATGGATGCGGCGGTCCTTTTCTACAAAACAGTACAGTACTATTCTGTGGATTGCAGAAAAGAAAATCCTCCAGGTAAAATATTATTAAGAACATTCCCCCAGGCAGTCAACGATATAGGGCTTCGGAAATCACTGACTGCCGGGAAATCTTTTACTTAAGGAGGGTATCAGAATGGCTGTGTCAGATAAAGTCTATCCCCGGACTGGAGATGGGGAAACTGTTTATTTAAAAAATGTGATCACAGATCCCAATATCGAAATAGGGGAATTTACTATCTATAATGATTTTGTCAATGACCCCAGAGAATTTCAGAAAAACAATGTTCTGTATCACTATCCCATCAATGGAGACCGGCTCATTATTGGAAAATTCTGCTCCATTGCCTGTGGTGTAAAGTTTCTTTTTAACAGTGGAAATCACAAAATGTCGTCTCTTTCCACCTATACTTTTCCTCTGTTTTTTGAAGAATGGGGACTTGAAAAAGACAAGGTTACTGAAGCCTGGGATCACAAAGGGGATATCGTAATCGGCAATGATGTGTGGATCGGTTATGAGGCTGTGATCCTTTCAGGAGTTTCTATAGGAGACGGCGCCGTTATTGGCTGCCGGGCTGTTGTTACCAGGGATGTTCCCCCTTATACCATTGTAGGAGGAGTCCCTGCAAAGCCTATTCGAAAACGCTTTGATGAGGATACTATAGCGGAACTCCTGGAAATAAAATGGTGGGACTGGCCGGAAGAAAAAATCGCCGAAAGGATTACAGACATACAAAACGGGGATTTAAAAGGATTAAGAAAGGGGTAACTATGTGTACAAGATTTGTATATAACGGAAAAGATACAATCACAGGATTTAATTTTGATATTGACCTGTCTGTATGGGAGCACAAAGTGATTAAAGATGAGAATCGATTTTATATCGGAATCAAAATGCCGGACAGCCAGTATCACTCCTTCCATGGGATTCACCGTAATGGCAATGCAGGGACTTTGCTCTATGTCCATGGAAATCCTCAGGGAAGATATGATGCAGGCTCTTATACTATTGCTGACCTTACAGAAAATTATATCCGGGGACTTCTCTCTTTTGATGATGCTCTGCATATTGTGCAGGAGCAGCAAATTGTCTATGGGCCGGATACCACAATGCAGGCCATGCTTTCCGACAGATATGGCCGGGTGCTTCTTATAGAGCCTGGAATCGGATACCGGCTTGAGCAGAGAAGATACTCTCTCATGACAAACTGCTCTGTTTTAAATCCGGAAAGCACCCGACCCTATATTGTTCCCGGTGATGACCGATATGAACAGGCAAAAGCGCAGCTTGAAAAACAGAAAGAAACTTTCTCTGTTTCCGACGCCTTTTGCATATTAAATTCCGTAAAACAGGAAGGTCTCTGGGCCACAAGAGTTACCTTTGTATATTCTGTGAAAGAAAACAAAGTTTACTATGTGCTGAATAATCGTTTTGAAGAAATAACTGAATATTCCTTCCATAGTTGATTTCATAAGGCCAGCCAATAAGTAAAAATGAAAAACCTGAACACCCGAGCAGTGAAAAATCGCTGGACGGCAGCGTTTACAAGCTGCAACCCAGCGATTTTTTCAGTTTAACATGCCATATACCCCTTAAAACCCTATAATGGAAATCCAGGAGGTACGATTTTATCTGTTTCTGCGGCTTAAAAAGCCAAAATCCAGATTCAAGAGGCAGTATCCTGACTATTTCTGCGGCCAGCAAACAAAAAACTCTGTCTCCAGAGGTACACTTTTAAAATTTTCTACGGCCCCACACTTAAAATTCCTGATTACAGCGGTAGACACTAGTGAAATCCTGCTGCCTGAAATCCATAAGTTTAATCTGAAGCGGTATAACTCTCCAGACAGCCGCCTCTGGAGAGCAATCAAAACTCTTCACACAGATTTCATAAGGCCCAAATACTATTTTTCAACACTGGCAAATAAAGTCAGATTTATAAGTTCCTCTACCTTGACTCTGTCCTGGAACTCTTCATAGGGCCAGAAACAATACCGAACCCGGTCTCCTGGGTTATATGGGTTTAAAGCAATGTCTTCCATAACAGACTCTTTGGAACAGTCCAGCAGGATTTCTTTCCCGTCCTCTGTACTCTGAACCATAATTTCTCCTTTTTCCCGGTCTATTTCCAGAATTTTTCCTTCTTTCTGTGACCGGTAAGTTCCTGGGCCGCCGGAATCCTTTTTTGGTTCTTTTCCTGCTGCCAGCCCGGCAGCAATTCCCAAAAGAGCCAAAAATAGCATCCCGGCAAATAGTCTCTTAGAAGTTCTTTTCACTTCATCACGCCTTTCTTACTCCATGGGGAACTTCAGCCCCCACTGGGCTCTGGCCTGATCCATCAGTCCCATGATCTCCAGTATTTCCTTATGGGGCATCTGAGGACACTGGGTAAGGCCTTTTTCTATGGCTTCCTTGCAGGCTAAAACCTCATACTCATATCCGGTGATCTGTTCCGGACAATGATATTCGGCGGTCACCTGACGGTTCCGGTCATAGATGGTAAGGGTCTGGAAATTGTTGATATTTTCTACTACGGCAAAGCCTTCTGTACCATAAATAATACCCTGACGGTCAGAAAGTACCCGCATAGAGCTGTTAAGAACTGCCATTTTTCCACCCGGATAGATCAGGGTAATGCTGTTCTGAGCGTCTACACCGGTATCTGTCATAATAGCTGTGGACACCATTTTTTCCACCTGGTTTCCAAAGACCATTGAAGCGAAATTCATGGCGTATACTCCTACGTCCAGTAAAGCTCCGCCGCCCAGTTCCGGTTTCAGCAGCCTCGGCACATCTCCAATCAGATAGCAGAGATTTGCAGTAAGTGTCATAGGCTCACCGATGGCTCCCTCAGCCAATACCTGACGGATGGTATTCCACATAGGCATGTACCGGACCCACATAGCCTCGGCAAGCAGCACTCCTTTTTCCCTGGCCTGCTCTGTCATTTCTCTGGCCTGCTTCTGGTTTATGGCAAAAGCTTTTTCACATAATATATTTCTGCCGTGAGCAATAAGCATTTTCACATTCTCATAATGCTCAGACATAGGGCTTGCCACATAGACCAAATCTACATTTTCATCTGCCGCCATCTCCTCATAGGAACCATAGGCTTTCTCAATCTGAAACCGCTGGGCAAAGTTCTCAGCTTTCTCCAGACTTCTGGAAGCTACCGCATAAACCCTGGCCTCTTTCATTTTTGCCACTGTATTTGCCATAGTAGCTGCAATATTTCCTGTACTTAAAATACCTACTCTCAACTGTTCCATTTTACCTTTACCTCCCAATTTTAGTTCCACCCATATCGCAGAGAACGCATTTCTCTTTAGTCCATCTTTCCTGTTATTTCCAAAACATTTCCATCTGGATCTATAATATTAAAATAATAGTAGGGCCTATGTACATTTACATAAAGAATTTCTGATATCTCCCCAATGGATAAAGCCTTCAATCTTTTATATTCTGCTTCCAGATTCTCTACTTCAAAGTTCAAAATGAGAATATTATTTTTCTTTTGAGTCTCTTCTCTGTTAAACGCATTCAGATATGCCTGATTAAAATGGATCTCCCCGCCTTCTCTTATCAGTTTTTCATCATATTTTCTGTTATAAAGAGAAATCCCGCAGGCAAAGCTGATCCATCTGCCATCATTGCGGTAAAGGGGCTCCTGCTGTAAAAGCTGTCTATAAAAATTTAAGGATTTTTCTATATCCTCTGCACAGATATAGGTTGTGCCTAATTCCATAATCTGCCCTCCAAAAATTCACCTTTAGCGTTCTGTCAGTCCATACGCTTCTGCCAAACTCTCCAGCCCTTCCAGGATTTCTTCCCTGGAATAATCATGCTCTTCCAGAAAATCATCTTCAAATTCGTCAAGATGCTGGTAAAAATCTGCCACCATGATTCCATACCCTGGCGTATTCTCTGAAAGGTCCCCCAGGAGAATATTTTCCGCTTCATTGATCTCGCCCCGGTCCGCCATTTCCAGAATCCGGGCATAGAGCTTTTCTTCCTCTGTCCGCTCCTGCTCCTTTGGCAGCTCATAGCGGACCTCCCGCTGTCCCGTAAGGACCAGTGCAAGTCCCCGGACAACGTCATTGATCATACGCATAAGATAATCCTGTTTAACACCCATGTGATTTCTTCCTTTCTTTATACCTTTATTGCATATTTGATCACGCCGTCTTGTTTCTTTTCAAAAATCTCATAGGCTTCCATAATATGTTCCAGAGAAGTCCGGTGGGTGATCAGAGGGCTGGTATCCAGCCGGCCTTCCTCGATCAGTTCCATGATCTGTTCACAATAGCAGCCGTCTACCCCTCCTGTCTTAAAAATCAGGTTCTTTCCATACATAGAGGGCAGAGGCAGTATCTGGTCTTCCTCATACATAGCCACTACAGTTACCACTACGTTTGGTCTGGCGAAGAGCGGCTTCATCAGACACATGCTCCGGAATCTTCGTAAGTCCGTTATCTCCG
>DGYFR06201__coassemble_1082_pt1 | contig 15981 bp, 15 predicted proteins | sample DGYFR06201__metabat2_high_PE_048 | metagenome-assembled genome bin DGYFR06201
AATACGTTTAAGCCCCGGAACCCTCTACGGCAGTCTCTCCAAAATGGAAAAAGACGGCCTGATCCAATTCATACGGGAGGAAGAGAAACGGAAGATCTACAAGATTACAGATTTAGGAAGGCAGGTCCTGGACCTGGAAATGAAACGGATAGAACGGCTGTATCAGAATATGATGGAGGTGCGTGAAAATGAAAGATCGTAAAATAAAATTCCGGTATTTTACTATTATGGAATGGGAAAAAGAGCAGGACTTCCTCCGCCAGGAGGGATTAAAAGGCTGGCGTTTTACAAAAGCCACATTACTGGGGATCTATCACTTTGAGAAATGCGAGCCGGAAGACGTGGTTTATCAGTTGGACTATAATCCTGACGGAATTGCTCACAAAGAACAATATGTCCAGATGTTCCAGGACTGCGGCTGGGAATATATCCAGGATTATTTCGGCTACAGTTATTTCCGGAAGCCGGCTTCTGAAATGGCCGGGGATGAAGAAATCTTCTGTGATGACGAATCCAGGCTAGAGATGGTAAAGCGGATTTTTCTCAGCCGTATGGTTCCCCTTATAGCCATTTTCTTTTTGCTGGTTATTCCCAACCTGTATACCCAAAGTACGAATCATTCCTTAGCAGGGTATGCGCTGAACTGGGCATTCTGGATACTTTTTATCCTGTATCTCTTTCTTTTTCTGGTACTTGGCCGTCAGTTTTGGAAATACTGGAAAAAACTGAGCAGATAAGATTTCCCTCCTGTTCAGTTTCTGCTTTTATCTTTACCGGCAACAAAAGGCTGGATTTTATTAAAATTTTCATTAAGGAGGACTACCGATGGATCGTTTTAAGAAAGTGTACCGGCAAGGCACTATTGAAGTGGTTGAAATCTGGGTCGATACCGAGACAGGTGTCAATTATCTGTTTCACCGGAATGGGAATGCGTCAGGTTTAACACCATTGCTTGACAAAGATGGCAAACCTGTTGTATCATCTGAGCTTTCTCATAAGTAGGTGTAAGGCCTAGAGCTCACCTCGATATCGTAGAAAAACCGGACAGAAAAGGCAGCCGTCTGGCCCTTTCTGTCCGATTTTAATTTCTCTTTATTTTTTCTTTCTGCCGCAGCAGTACTTATATTTCTTCCCGCTTCCGCAGGGGCAGGGATCATTGGGATAGATCTTTTTTGTTCCGGGAAAAGCGACTACCTTACAATCCTTATCCGTCTCTTTCTTAGAATCTGCCAGCACACGGCTGGCATCCTGTTTTTCCGTTCTCATTGCTTCCACCTCATAATCCGTAAATCCCCGGTTCTCCCAGGTGCGGACATATGGCTGCAGATTTTTAATGATCTTTGTCAGCTTTATCTTCCGGCCTTTCCTGGTTTCTTTACAGTATTCCATAGCCAGAGAAGCACATTCTTCCGGCTCTCCATTCTTCTGCAGGGAATCCAGAACCGCATAGTATAGGATTAGACTGTGAGGCATATCCTGATCCATCTCCTCAGAAAAAAATTCCAGCATAGGCAGGGTATGTTCGTCTGGTTCCTGGCATTCTACTTCTCCGTACCGAAGAAAGTCTTCTTTATCCATGGGCAAATAATAAGGCAACTTCTCCTGGTCTTCTAAAAGTCGTACATATAGATCCACTTCTTCCAATTCTTCTTCCATAAGATATCCGTCTTTTACTGTCATTTCCCCGGGATACCGGGCAGCTATATCTGCCAGTTCTTTTGCTGTGATCTTCTTATGCTCATATCCCCGGTAAATCTTCGCCAGATCTTCAAGGCTTATCACTCCGTAAAGGTATACAGCGCTTTTACAGTATCCGGAAAGCTCCCAGTGTCTCTCCAATTTCCTCTGAAAACTTCCCGTATAAATTTTTCGGAACTTTTCTTCTACATCTTTTGGCACTGTAAGAAACTCTCCGTCTCTAAGGCCGCAGTAAAAAGACAGGAGAGGTGATGCGGAAACCAGTTCTGCCTGGATATAAATTCCTTTTTCCTCTATCGCCTCCTGGAAAAATCCCACTTCCTCCTGGGTTGATTCCGTCAGTACTTTCCTGAACTGTCCGGACTCCAGAAGACTGTTTTTCAGCCACTGGGCCAGCTCTGCCTTTTTGAATCTTGCCGGTTTTGGCAGATTGGCGTCTCGTGCGATTTCCAGAAGATCATCCTTTTTATAATTTTTGAAAACCTCCTCCAGAGACTCTTCCGGCTCTAACTCTCCAAAGTCCTCAAAATTCTCTTCTCCTCCGGCCCCTGCCATAGTTTTCAGGTATTTCCGGAGTTCCTCGTACATTTCCTTTTCACTATAAGGAAGACCATAATCTTCCGGATACGTACTTCCCTCAAACTTCGAGAATTTCATATGGGCCTTTAAATATTCATTGACCTTTTCCATTTCAAAAGGCTCCGCCTGGTCTATCACGTCATAAAAACCCCAGATCCCGCCGCAGTCCTCGATCATATTGGGGCCTTTAAATTTCACTACCTGGGGATAACGCTTATCATAATCCAGGATTTTTTCCACCAGTATGGTATGCTCCCAGTCATCTCCAAAATCATATGTATAAATAATCTTAGCCTTCTCATAAAACCACCGGTCAATCCCTTCCTGTACGGCCTCTTCATCTCCGGCTTCCGAAGGACCATTAAAATAAATTCTTTCCTTGGGGATCACAAAACTAAAAAGATGGTCATGGGTCCAGCCGAATATGTATTCAATCACATTGTCCAAATCTTCAAAACTTATTTTCTCCGGCACGATCACTCTTCTCCAGATGGGAGGGGAACTGCCCTTAATCGTTATCTTTAGTTGATATCCTTTCATAGTCTTCTCCCTTCATATAATTTTAGATTTTTAACTTCCGAATCTGTCTCTAAGCCAAACGAAGGACCATGTAAAGTTCCTAATATCGCTATGGTAATTTTCAATTTAGTATTTTTCATATTTTCCTTTGATCCCCCCATTTTATATAGAAAACGTCCCCTGTACTTTTCAATATCAAATTAAAAGATTTCCGCTCTGTTATTCATTATATTAGCATACCATTCCCCTGCCCTCAATATCTTCCAGCCATGAAGTTACGGCAAACACATGATTAGGGCTGTGAATGAGTGCAAACTTCAAACTAGCTATGAAGAACTCTTTCCAATAAAGTCCCTGCAGCATATTTTTGGGGATAAAAAGAGCCGCCGCATTAACTAAGAATATTCTCGACTTTAATGCAACAGCTCTTTCATTTTTGTCCCAGTCCTACTGTCTCGTATCCGGACAAAATTTTATCAATTTTAGTATTCTCTATCTTTATAATGATGAGCCTCTTCCAGCATCATATCCTTTACCTTCATCAGACGGATCTGGGTACTTCTCTCATTCTCGTCCAGTTTCATGGTAATATATTTGATATTTTCCTGGGTCTCCGGAATGATCACATGTTCCAGAGCGTTTACCCTTCTTCTGGTCTTCTCGATTTCCGCCGCCATAAGCTGGCAGGATTTCTCTACCTCGGCCAGGCGGAGCATATCCGGAAGGATATCTGCCAGAGATTTTACTGCATCATCCAGATCTCCGGAAGTAAAAGCAAATCCGTAAGAATAAATGTCGTTTGCGTCTGCGGTCCTGGTCCTGGTCTTAAACACCGGAATATCCACGCTCATAACATTTTTCTTACTGGCTTCCAGATATACCTCCTGTTTGGGAGACATAAGAGCCGTGTTCAGGATCTGCTCTGACATTCCAGCTTTGGCAATGACAAAGTTCTTGTTTGCAGACAGGATCCCTGCCTCCACTTTCTGTCTGAGAGCCATATTCTCTCTTACCAGATCCAGGAACTGACGCATCAGCTCATCCCGTTTATCCTTTAAAAGTTTGTGTCCCTTGGTAGCCGTTACCAGCTTTTTCTTCAGCCTGGTAAGCTCCATCCTGGTAGGATTCACCTGGGTTGCTGCCAAAGCCGTCACCTCCTTTATTTCCCATAGTACTGATCAAGGAATTTGTCGTCAATACGTTTCAGCTCGCTTCTTGGAAGAATGGATAACAGCTTCCAGCCAATATTCAGGGTCTCCTCAATATCTCTGTCTGTATTGTATCCCTGGGATACATACTCCTGTTCAAAGGCGTCTGCAAATTTGGCATAGATCAGGTCAATATCGGAAAGAGCTGCTTCTCCTAAGATTACCATCAGCTCCTTGGCTTCTTTTCCTCTTGCATAGGCTGCAAACAGCTGGTTCATGGTGTTGGAGTGGTCTGCTCTGGTCTTTCCTTCACCGATACCTTTATCTTTCAGACGGGACAGAGAAGGAAGTACATCGATAGGCGGTGTAACGCCTTTTCTGTAAAGCTCACGGCTTAAGATGATCTGTCCCTCTGTGATATAGCCTGTCAGGTCAGGAATCGGATGGGTCTTGTCATCTTCAGGCATGGTCAGGATAGGGATCATGGTAATACTTCCCTTTTTACCCTTCTGCCTTCCGGCTCTTTCATACATGGTCGCCAGGTCTGTGTACATATATCCCGGATATCCACGGCGTCCCGGTACTTCTTTGCGGGCTGCAGAAACCTCACGGAGAGCGTCTGCATAGTTAGTAATATCTGTCAGGATAACCAGTACATGCATATCCTTTTCAAAAGCCAGATACTCTGCAGCAGTCAGGGCCATTTTCGGAGTGGCGATACGCTCAACTGCCGGGTCGTTAGCCAGATTGATAAAAAGCACAGTTCTGTCAATAGCTCCGGTTTCCTTGAAACTTTCTGTAAAGAAGTTAGCTTCCTCGAAAGTAATACCAAGAGCTGCAAATACTACGGCGAAATTCTCTCCTGAACCTCTTACCTTGGCCTGTCTGGCAATCTGGGCTGCAAGCTGGGCATGAGGCAGACCGGAAGCTGAGAAGATCGGCAGCTTCTGGCCCCTTACCAGAGTATTCAGACCGTCAATGGCAGAAACCCCTGTCTGGATAAACTCTTCCGGATAGCTTCTGGCTGCCGGGTTCATAGGAAGGCCGTTTACGTCTCTTCTCTCATCAGGAAGGATTTCCGGACCATCGTCAATGGGACGGCCCAGGCCGTCGAATACACGGCCCAGCATGTCTTCAGATACGCCCAGCTCCATGCTCCTTCCCAGGAACCGTACCTTGCTGTTGGAAAGGTTAATACCTGTAGAGCTTTCAAAGAGCTGTACCAGAGCATTGCTTCCATCAATCTCCAGCACCTTGCATCGTCTGGTCTCTCCGCTTGCCAGCTCGATCTCTCCCAGTTCATCGTAGTGTACGTTCTCAACTCCCCGTACCAGCATCAGAGGGCCGGCAACTTCCTGTATGGTTCTATATTCTTTTGGCATTTAGAAGCCCTCCTTTCCTAATACATTGGATATTCCCTTGGCAAGCTGGTCCATGATATTCTTGTATTCCTCATCCAGCTTATCCTCTAAAGTATATTTAAAACGTCCGATTTTTTCTCTTACTTCCAGTTTCACCAGATCCTGAATGGAAGCGCCCTGGTTAAGGGCTTCCACACCATGGTCATAGTATGCCAGCACCAGCTTCATCAGCAGATACTGCTTTTTCAGAGAACTGTAGGTATCTACCTCATGGAACGAGTTCTGGTGAAGGAAGTCCTCACGGATGGATCTGGCTGCTTCCATCTTCAGCCGGTCACCGGCAGAAAGGGCATCCATACCTACCATTTTTACAATTTCTTCCAGCTCTGCCTCTTCCTGAAGAAGACTCATCATTTTCTGGCGGTCAGACATCCAGTCAGAAGCTACATTCTCATTAAACCATTTCTCCATATTGTCCAGATACAGAGAGTAACTGGTCAGCCAGTTAATAGCCGGGAAATGTCTCTTATAAGCCAGGGAAGAATCCAGTCCCCAGAATACCTTTACAATACGAAGGGTAGCCTGAGATACGGGCTCGGAAATATCTCCTCCCGGAGGAGACACGGCGCCGATTACGGACAGGGCCCCTTCTCTCTTATCCTTGCCCAGAGAAATTACGTGGCCTGCTCTCTCGTAGAACTGTGCCAGACGGGAACCCAGGTATGCGGGGTAGCCTTCCTCACCGGGCATCTCTTCCAGACGGCCTGACATCTCACGGAGAGCCTCTGCCCAACGAGATGTAGAATCAGCCATCAACGCTACCGAATATCCCATATCGCGGAAGTACTCTGCAATGGTGATGCCTGTATAGATAGAAGCCTCACGGGCTGCCACAGGCATATCTGAAGTATTGGCGATAAGCACCGTCCTCTGCATCAGGGACTGTCCGGTCTTGGGGTCTTTCAGTTCCGGGAACTCGTTAAGAACGTCGGTCATCTCATTTCCGCGTTCTCCGCAGCCGATATAAACCACAATATCCGCTTCCGCCCATTTTGCCAGCTGGTGCTGAATAACGGTCTTGCCGCTTCCGAAAGGTCCCGGAACGGCAGCAACTCCTCCCTTTGCAATAGGGAAGAAGGTATCAATTACACGCTGTCCTGTGATCAATGGTTTCTCAGGAGGCAGTTTTTTCAGGTAAGGACGGCCCTGGCGTACCGGCCATTTCTGCATCAAAGTCAGTTCTCTGTCCCCCTGGTCCGTAGCGATCACTGCCACTACCTCTTCCACGGTGAACTCTCCTGCTTTGATCTCCTTTACCTTTCCCTTTACTCCGTAAGGCACCATGATCTTGTGGTTCACGATCTGGGTTTCCTGAACGGTTCCGATCACGTCCCCGTTTTCCACCTCATCTCCCACCTGTACTGTGGGAACAAAATTCCATTTTAAATCTCTCTTTAAAGAAGGAACCTCTACTCCTCTTTTTAAGTTGGTCCCTGAAATCTTCATAATATCATCCAGGGGACGCTGGATTCCATCATAGATACTGGTGATCAGGCCCGGTCCCAGTTCCACGGACAGAGGCGCTTCTGTAGACTCTACCGGTTCTCCCGGTCCCAGTCCTGAAGTCTCCTCATATACCTGAATAGAGGCTTCATCCCCATGCATCTCAATGATCTCACCGATAAGGCGCTGGCTGCTTACGCGGACCACGTCAAACATATTTGCGTCCCGCATGCCCTCTGCGATAACCAGCGGCCCCGCCACTTTCTTAATCGTACCTTTGCTCATTGGAACGAATCACCTGCTTTCTAATTATTACTGAATAAAATATCAGAACCTACTGCCCGCTCTACAGAGTCTTTCACACCCTGAACTCCCATTCCCGTATTCCCGGAAACTCCGGGGATCTGGATAATAGCCGGCAGTACCTGTTCCTGATATTTCTCGATAGTCTGTTTGCACTCTGCTGCCAGGGCTTCTGTGATATAGATGATCCCATATCCTTTCCCTGCCAGAGCTTCTAATTTTTCTTCCGCTTCTTTACGGTTGGCTGCTGGATAAATGTCAAGACCCAGTGCGGCGAAACCGTAAATGCTGTCGTAATCCCCGATCACTGCAATCTTATACATACATATCCCTTACCCTTTCCCGGATAGAATCATCAGAAAAACCATTCTGCTTTCCTGACAAGATGATCCGTACCGTTTTAATCTCATTCTGCCTTGCCAGCACATAGGCCACCAGAGGGCCTACAGAAAACACCTCATATTTCTGCGGCTGCATATCCTGCATCAGACGATTGTCACACCACCGCTCAAAAGCTGAGGGGGACTCTGCAATAGCCTGGCCACCCTGGGCGTAGGCTGTCTGAGACAGATATTCTGTCACCGCCTCTATGCCCCCTGCTGCAGCTCTGGCAAGCTGATCTACATTTAATGATTCACATTCTGCCATTGCACGCTTCATAAACTCCACTGTCTTCCCGGTTTTCTGGGAACGGACGGCAATCCGGATGTCTGCCACTGCCACTACCGATTCTGCATAATCTTTAATGATCTTGTCCCTGGCCTTCTGCCCCGCCTGGTAAATAGCATCCAGCGCCGCCCGGTCTATGATCACATCGCAGAGCTGCCCATCTCTGGTATGAAGAAGGGCTTCATAGGCTTCTTTGGCAGGTTCCGCCATGATTTGAGGCAGCCTGGAAAATTCCTTATTCTGAATGATCTCCAGCATCTCCTGGGGAGGAATACTGGTATCCTCATAATAAATATTCATAGGCCGGCTCCCTTCCGGGGTGCAGGCTTCTTTAATAGCCGCTTTCAGATTATGGAAAAGATTGGGGTAGGACAGCACATCGAATACCGACATATCTACGCCCATCTCCTGGATAGTCTCCCAGGTCTTCTCTTCCTCTCTGTTCAGAATAGCCTCTCCGTTTCCGGAAGTCTCCTGATCCCCCCAGCCTTTTTCTTCCAGAAGCTGGATGCACTCTTCCTCTGTGGCACAGCCTATTAACTGATCGATCACCGCCTGGTTAAACAGCTTTGTCTCCAAAGCCCGGATTCGCGCAACCGCATAGGTGTATTTGGTATTACTCAAATCGATTCCTCCTTCTGCGGTTACCGCTTATGAAAATAATACTTCATGAACTTTATCAGAAAGCTCATCTTTTCTGGAATTAAACATTGCCTGGAAACTGCAGTTCTCTTCGATTCCTCCATATATCAGGATAAAACCGCCGTTTATATCTCTGGTTTCCTCTGAAAGGACCAAGGCCCCTCCATTCTCTTTGGCAATCCTCTGAATTTCCTCTTCAAAGCCCTTAGGCATTCGCTCCAGATCTTTTTTCGAAAAGCAGATTTCTCCCGCCTGGCTGGCTGCGTATTTTCCGATCATCTTCCGGATGATCCGGAAATAAGTTTCCTCATCAGCCTCTGCCAGGGTATTGTAGGCTTTCTCCAGCACCTGAGCAATGATCTCCTGTTTGGTTTCCAGAAGTACTTTTCTCTTCTGAAGAGCACAGGAAGATACGGACCGCTCTTCAGCATTCTTTACCTCTGCCCTGGATCTTTCCAGGATGCGGGTACATTCTGCCTGAGCTTCTTCCTGAGCCGCTTCTCTGATTTCCACCGCTTCTTTCTTCGCCTCTTCCAGGATTTCATCTGCATTCTTTTGGGCTTCATCAAGAATCTGGCTCTTCATTTTTTCCAATCCAGTCATTCTCTCATTCTCCCTTTCCTGAACATTTCTTTTATCCGTCTTTCCGCCGACTGCTTAAAGCTGAATGTTCGTTACAGCCAGAATAGAGATCAGAAGGGACAGAATAGCATAAGTTTCTACCATTGCCGGGAAAAGCATGGCTTTACCAAACTGATCCGGTTTCTTTGCTACGATGCCGATAGCAGCTGCAGCTGTCTGGCCCTGGGCTCTTCCTGAAATCAGGCCGACGATACCAACAGGCAGGCAGGCCGCCAGGACCAGAAGTCCCTGCTGAGGAGTTAAATCCAAAACTCCGCCTCCCAGAAGTCCGATCTTGGACAGAGTGATAAATCCTACCAGCAGTCCGTAAATACCCTGTGTACCAGGCAGCAGCTGGATAACCAGCACCTTTGCAAATTTAGATGGATCTTCAGATACTACACCTGAAGCCGCCTGACCGGCAATACCTACGCCGATAGCAGAACCTGCTCCAGCCAAAAACACTGCCAATGCAGCTCCCAATAATGCATAAACAATTCCTAACTGACTCATAACTGTGTTTCCTCCTTAACATCTACATATTTAGTGTTTGCAAAAAATGGTTCAAAGGGCCTTCCGCCGCCCTCATAAAATTTACCGAAAAATTCCACGTACTGAAGACGGTTTGTATGCACATACGCCCCCAGAAGATTGATTGCCAGATTCATGGCATGTCCTATAATAAATACTAAAATAAATATTATCGCTCCCAGGATGCCGTCTCCAAACATGCTTCCCATCTGGTTTACCACAGAGGCGATAACACCTGTGGCAAGTCCCAGGGCCAGCAGACGCGAATAGGAAAGTACATCACTGAGCCAGCCTGTTACGTTATACACGTCATAAAGTCCCAGGGCCAGGCGTACCACCACATTTTTACTGGAGCGTCCTGACATAAGGACCAGTCCCACGAGACCGATAACTGCCAATACTTTTCCTGCACTGCTCATGACCGGCGGGAAAACGCTGGGGTCCATCTGTGAAATAGAAGCAAACAGGCTGCTCGGTATCAGCATAAGGAGCAGACCGATCAAAAATACAAACCAGAGCACTACGTCACAGAAAAAGTCCAGATATTTCTTATCCCGCACAAGGAGATATCCCTTGATTCCCAATCCGGTGAAAAGGTGTATCAGACCAAAGGCCATAGAAAACAGAAGCAGCTTCATGGGGTCGTTCAAAGGAACAAACCACAGAGCCTTTACTAAGCCTCCTTCGGGAACATCCACATGGAAAAAGGTTCTTGCCACCACATCAATAGCGTCTCCGAAATATCCTCCGAAAAGAATACCCCATATCAAAGTGGAAATTCCCCCATACATAAACAGCTTCAGTGATTTCCTCATGGAGCTGCTCATCCTCGGAAATTTCTTTACCAGGATAAAGCACACTAGGAAGACCAGAAGTCCATAAGCTGCATCGGAAAGCATCAGTCCAAAGAAAAACACATAGAAAAAGGACATAATGGCCGTAGGATCTATCTCTCCTTTAGCCGGCAGTCCGAAGGATTCCACGATTCCTTCCACTGACTCTGTAAACTTATTGTTCTTCAGAAGAACCGGTGCGTCTTCCTCCTCAGGTATTTCCTCCACTTCCATACTCATAACAAATTTTTCATTAAGAGCCTTATCAAGAACCCCTACTGCTTTTTTCGGCACATATCCGCTGATAAGAAAGGTTGATTTGGACTGAGGTAAGGTGCCCAAAACCTCATACTTCTGCGCTCTGGCTCTGAAATAGTCAGAAACCAGCTTCAGATTCGTCCTTTCATAGGCGTATCTCCGTATCTCTTCCTGACAGCTTTCAATTTCTGCCTTCTGTCCCTGTATCTGGCTCAGAAGGCTTTCCTTTGCCCGTGCAGGAACCTGTGCTGTCAGCTGCGAGGGTTTGGAAAAGCCGCCTTTTCGCAGAGCTTCTTCTACCTTTTCTTCGTCTTCTCTAAGGCACAGAACAGCCACGTAAGTACCATCTTTTCCGGCAGACAGGATTGTCACATCTGCTCCTGCCCCTTCAGCGTCTCCCTCCAGGATCATCCCATAAATTTCTTCCAGAGAAAGCTCTTGGGAGAAAGTTCCCAAAAGAAAGGCGGTTGTCCTAGTTCCCCGGTAAGCCATAGGCACATCCAGGTTCATCCAGGGTTCCAGACTTTCAATCTGATTTTCCAGCTTCTGGATATTTGCCCTGTATTCTCCGATTTTTTTCTGCTGGCTGATCACAGTAGCGGCCACACTCATGACCTTATCTTTTCGTTCCACTGCCTGCTCAAACACATCTTTGTCCACCAGCTTCTTTCCTTCCAGGCCGGCAAACATAGAGGTCTTTTCCGGCACATACTCTGCCAGAATCCCTAATGCCATATCCGCTGAAGCCGCATTTTTCTCAAACATGCTCCTTGCCGTCTGGGTATTCATTTTTTCAAGGCCATCCATATCCTCCTGGATCTGGGACACCTCCATGACTCCCATAGCCTGTATTTTTTCCAGAATGGCTTTTCTGTCTCTTTTCAGTGCGCAGATACTTACCTTTTGCATCTGCAAAACTGCCATACTTGCATCCCTCCTTTACTTACCGTTTTTCGTCACAGCAGTTTCTGTATTACACCATCTACTGCTGTCTTTTCCAGCTCACTGGCCTTTTCTCTCAGCCGTCCGGCTTCTTCTCCGGCTTCTTTCTTTGCTGCTTCCATTTTTTTTGCAGCGGCGCTTTCAGCCTCTTTTAAAGCTTCTTCTGCCTGTCGGCTGGCTTTGGCAATCATATCGTTTTTTATCTGGGCAGCTTCTGTTTTGGCAGATTCTGTCATTTTAGCAGCCTCTTTTTTGGCTTTTTCTATAAGTTCTTCTGCCTTCTGCTCAGTGTCCTTGATCACCTGAATCGTGTCCTTTACCAAAATATCACCACCTTCATATAACCTGATATTACTATGGATTATGCATTTTGTCAATTTATTAACAGTTTTTTGCACCATTTTCCACTACTATTATCCCTCAACCGACGTTTTTTACCCATTTAAAAAGAGAGATTGAACAATTTCTTTCAATCTCTCTCATTTTTTCTATATACTTTAACGGATTACCCATATAAATAACTGCTGTACTCCTCATTTTCCAGATTGCTGCTGTCAATCCACTGGTAACTGGTGTTGATAAAAGTATCCACCTCCAGATTCTGGTCTGCGCGAACACCTGCTATCACCGCTGCATATCCCATACCGTAAGGATTCTGGGCAAAAAATCCCAATTCCGTGCCATTTTTCACTGCGTTTTGCTGCTGCTCACCGGAGTCGAATCCAATTACTGTAATCTCTTTTCCTGCAGCATCTAACGCATCCAGCACAGCCCCTGACGCATCTTCATTGGTGCAGAAATATCCTTCCACTTCAGGATAAAGTGTAAAAACAGCATCTGCCATCTTTTCCATGGTAAAATCATCATTTTCATGGGAAATATTCACAATTTCTATATTGGGGTGATTCTTGCTGATCTCATCAGTAAATCCCTTTTCTCTGTCCTGACTGGTCTGAGCGCTTTCTGCATGCGTCATCACTGCTATCTGGCCTTCATCTCCTATTGCTTCCGCCATCTTCTTGGCAGCTTCTGTGCCCGCTGCATAATTGTCTGTAGCGCACAGTGCCGAGATAGGTCCGCTCTCCACTCCTGAATCTAACATCACTACTGGAATATCATTTTCCGCTGCCATCTCCAGCTGGGCCTCACAGGACTGTCTGTCAATCGCTGCAATACATATAATTGTAGGATTCTCGGAAAGCACTGTGTCGATCAAGTCAATCTGCTTTTCTACATCTGAGTCATCCGTGGGTCCGTCAAAAGAAACCGTTATCTGATCTTCTCCCGTATACCCCATTTTTTCGTTAAGAGCTTTTACAGCATCCTCTATTCCGTCCCTGACAGTTGTCCAGAATTCATCTCTGGTACTCTTTAGCACTACAGCAATCCTGCTCCCTGCCTCTGGCGTCAATTCTTCAAGTGATGTATAGTCCACGGTTCCTGCCTGGTCTTTAAGAACCGACATAGTCAGGTCTTCTGTCATATCCCGATCCTGGCTGTCTTCCTGGTCTCCGGCTTCCTGATCCTCTTCTCCAGTACTTTCTGCGACCTGGGCATTTTCTTCCTTTTCAGCGGTTTCTTCCTGGCTCTCTTCTGGTTCCTCCTGGGAATCCTGTGTCTCCTGGGATTCTTCTGCCCCAGTATTTTCCTGGGCAGCTTCAGATTCCGGTTCCCTTTCTGCGCAGCCGCTGATCATTCCTGTGGTCAGCATGATACACAGAAAGGCCGCTATTGCCTTTTTCATGTTTTTACCCTGCCTTTACATGTTTATCATCCTGTTCAAAACTACGCTTTCATTATACACGAAACTTTTTATTAGTCTATAAAATTTCACATTGTTTATAAAAATTTTTTAAAGTCTTAGAAAAGTCTTTGTAATTATTCATTCCCGCAGCAAATCCCATTCCCTGAATATTCCATATAAAAGCAAGGCGGACAGTGGCCCCAGCACAAATCCGAATCCCCCGTATAGGATTACTCCCAAATATACTGAAAGAAGGACCAGCAGGGGAGAAAGTCCCACCTGGCTTCCTATAAGTCTTGGTTCCAGGATCTGCCGGATTCCTGCCGTAAGGATATAAAGCAGAAAAAATCCAATGCCCACAGCCGTTTTACCCTGAAAAAGCAGAAATATCCCCCCAGGTATAAGAAATGTCCCAGTCCCCAGTATCGGCAAGGCGTCCATGATTCCCGTTGCCAGCCCCCAGCCAAAGAAGTATGGGACTTTCAGCATCCAGAATCCGGCAATACATATCAGACTGATCAAAGAGGTAATTTTAAACTGGGCTTTTAAATACCCTTTGGTCCCCTCCAGTAATTCTCTTCCCAGTTTTCCCGCCTTTTGAAAAAATCTTTTTTTCTCTAAAACACTCCTGATTTTCTCTCTTTCCTGGAGAAATAAAATAGCAGAAACAATTCCTACGATAAATGCGCTCAAAACTGTAATGCAGATTTTTACTGAATCCATTGCATGGTTCATGCTTATCCCATCTTCCATAAGATAGTCTTGAAACTCTCCCACCTGCCTGAAAATAAAATCTCTGCTTTCCACAGCCGGTATACCGGTAAGACTTTCCACACCCTGGCAGCACTGCCCCACCAGCTCTACTGCTTCGGCTTTTATCTGAGGATAGTATTTCATACAATCCCCTATTTTACTGGTTACATACTGGGCTCCCATAAGTAACAGTCCTATTCCTATAACTGTAAAAACCAGGATAAAAAAGCCGCCGAATCCGCTTTCTCTGATATGGAGTTTTTTACTCCACCTCTTTTCCGCAAAATATCGGGCCAGAGGATGGACAGCCTCTGCTAAAAGCCAGCCCATGAAAAAAGGGAGCATTACAGGAAAGACATATTTCATGCCCAAAATCACTCCTGCTATAACTCCCATTTGCAAAGCAAGTTTCTTTATTTTCATCTGACCCTCACCCCATCTCTTTTTTCTTAGTATAGGGAAAGAGCAAATACTTATACTATAGGAAAATTCCCATCTGGGTTTACCTGAAATTCCATCTTTTTCCCGGTCTGGGGATGACGGAAAGACAGCTTACTGGCACACAGACCCATTGCCTTCCATTCACCTTTGCCATCTTCTTTTTCGTTATATTTTGTATCTCCTATGATTGGAAACCCGGCATGAGCTAACTGTACCCTGATCTGATGATGTCTTCCGGTCTTTAAATCAATTTCCAAAAGACTTTGGCCTTCTTTTTCTTTCAAAACTTTATATTTCAACACAGCTTTTTTACTGTTTTTTGTTTTCTCTTCCACAACCCTGGAAAAATTGCTCCCAGGGATTTTCTCCATCTGGTTTTCCAGTGTTCCCTCTTTTTCTTCTGGCACTCCCTGGACACAGGCCAGATAAGTTTTTTTCATCTGCCCTGTCTGCACCTGCTGACTAAGGCCGGCGGCACTTTTCTGATTTTTCCCAAATACCAGGATTCCCTGAACAGGCTGATCCAGTCTGTGAACGACTGCCAGATAACTGTCTTCTCCTTTTGTAACCAGATAATTTTTTATCCAGCTTTCCAAATCCATCATTCCTGTTCTTCTGGTCTGAACCGGTACTCCTCCTGGTTTCCTGCATACGATAATATCTTTGTCTTCATATAAAATTGTTTCTTCGATACTTAGCCTTCCCATAATACCTCTTATACAACTATTTTTTCACAAAGGAACAACCGCCATATCTTCAAATTTTTCCGATACAACGGTTGTCCTAATGCTCTTCTTTATTCAATTTTTAAACCTCGTTTTCTTGCTTTCTTTTCTGATACTTTTCTTTAAAGATATTTTCTTTATTCAGTATCAATATTCTGATTGATGCTCTTTTAAATTTTCTTTAATATCAGTATCATTTGTATGGTTTTTAGTTACCATGTATCTTTATTTTTATCCCCTTGATAAATTCTATTCAGAACTTATTGAAAGTTTTATATCAATCTCTATATAGGATAATAAAAAGTTTCCAACAAATAGTTCGGGCTATTTTGTTTTTCAAACATTTCTTTAAATATTTCTTATCAGTGTATCGAATCTTTTTCCCTAAGATTCTCGAATACAACAGGCTTATTTCTACGAATACAACTCATCATATCTTCTTATCTCTTCAACTTCTATACACTTTCAATTGATATATAAATACTTTGTTTTTTTTAAATATATTTCTTTACATATATTTTAAAATCTTTCTATTATTTTTGTGGTAAATATTCAATATGAGGACATCCTTGATATATTTACCTGAAACTTTTTATCCTATCTCTTTCTGCTTTTTAAGGATTCTTCTGATTATTCTTTATTTCAGGTCTTTCTTTAGGGGAGTATGTCTTACCACTCTCATATTGATAATTTGATTCATCCGTTCCCATT